>Ga0180301_10000092_pt1 | contig 60563 bp, 70 predicted proteins | sample GuaBasSediGuay16_FD_121797 | JGI IMG/M metagenome (GOLD analysis project Ga0180301, IMG submission 121797) | Subseafloor sediment microbial communities from Guaymas Basin, Gulf of California, Mexico - Guay16, Core 4569-2, 12-15 cm | ecosystem: Environmental > Aquatic > Marine > Hydrothermal...
CAGATACAGACATGGAATTCACCACGAATTATCGCTCTGGGGGACAGGATCCTTCTTTTCTCTATATAATTTCCAAATTATGGAGAGCAAATTAATTAATCGCTTCCCATGCTTCCATTCTTTTCAGCTTTTTCTCTTTCGTCTTTGCAATGTTATAAATGTAGCTGTTGCGATCAGAGCTATAATAAATCCGAAGACTATGTAATGATGATAGGATGTAAACATGCTTGTCTTTTTCTTGTATCAGTATTATTGATTAGAGATCCTACCTTATGTGTTCCTTCAGCTCTTGGTTCTTCTGAAGCAGTAACTAGTGCAACATGTATGCTTGATGTTCCGTTTGAGAAGCTTATGATATGATATATAGTTTTAGCTTGTGTAGAAAAATTTCTGAGGAAACGTCTTTGCTTCATATCTATTTTGCTTTGGGTACGCCTTTCGTAAGCTTAGTTACTACAGCATCCTGTAGCTATAATATTACAGGAATAGAGGATTATGTCTGGTGGTGTCGTGAAACTTGTATATGTTTAGAAATGCTGTGGAGAAGCTATCTGAATCTAAGGGAACCGCTCTTGGATCATGGATTCTTGGTAGGTTTGGTGATATTAGCTTTATCAACATATTTATGATGGCAAACATTTTAATTGATAAAGTGACTATTGAAGATTAAATGTATTCTCCCTATCAAAGCAGCTAAAATAAATATATGTACTTAATTATGTTAAAAGTATGGATACTCATGCAATTCAAGACTTTATCTATTTTCAAATCCAGCTATTATCACACTTATTAAATTCTTTAAGAAAGCTTCCTCATCTATGTCTTTAGGTCTTCTGAGTGTATAGCACAATAGTCCTCCGAGAAATGCCCTTATAGCTACTTTTCCCTTAATTGAGGACTTGCCAAATACTTTTTCTGCTACTTTGCTGATCTTTTCTTCACATAAATGGTTCATTTCCTCAGCAACTTCTTTATATAGCATTTCTAAAGCTATTGTGTGTAAGAGGAGGCTTCGTTGGACTGGATCCTTGTATTTCTCCATATAGCCTTTCCCAATACACTCAAGTAATTTTTCACCACTTAATCCCGATTCCAGACATGAATCAATAATCCCTAGCGGGAGGCTCCGTTTAGCGACCTCTATAATTAGCTCTCGCTTGCTCCTAAAGTACCAGAACACTAGGCCCTTAGAAACCCTAGCCTCCTTAGCTATGAGATGTACTGGTGCCTTGAAAAAGCCGTATTTTGAGAAAACCTTCATCGCAGCTAATACGATTCTTTCCCTCATAAACCCCTTATCTTTAGTCATAGTATACTACCTTTCTCCCTAAGTATCCTTTTTACAGTATGTGATACTGAAATATATAGTATTGCTATTAGAGGTTGTATTGCTGGGATCAATGCTGCTGGGATGGCTGCTGTCGAACCTATAGCTAGGACTGCCATAGCTGCTGCAACGCTTTGGTTCTTTGTTAGGGATATAAAAACAATTGCCATATGGTCTCTATACGTTATGTCTAGCATCTTGCTAGCGGCTATGAGAGTCAATATAATTACTGCGTAAATTGCTAGTTGTGCCGAGATAATGTATAGTGTTAAACTAGGGTTTGATATAAGTAGTTTAGCCTTATTAGCTATTAGAACCCCTATTAGTGCTAACATGAAGGTTATCGTCCATATGGATAAGTACGGTTTAATCCTCTTCATTATTTTGTCTTCCAAGCTCTCTATATCCTCGCCATAAGCCTGTGTTAGCTTACTAGCTCTTCTCACTATAAAGAAGTACCTTATTATTTGTCCGAGAACCAATGGGAATAAAAGAGCTATTACAACCGATTGCGCTAGAACAGTTATTGGCAGACTTACGCGGACACTTTCCGCATACAAAGCTACATAAGCTGGTGCAGTAAACAACGCTATAAGTATACTTAGAATAACTAGAACCGTTGCAAGCTCTATATTGCCTCCAGCAAGCATAACATAGGCTATTGAGGCGCTTGAAGCGGGCACGACGTTAGCAGCAATATATCCGATACCGATGACCTTATGCCCGATACGACTTGCAAATAACATTGCAAGCAATGGCGTAATAATGAATATTACGACTATTGTGACTATCGCTTCCTTTAGCTTGAATCGCAGCTCTTTACCCATCTTCTCGGATCTCAACTGTATCATCGATGGGAGAAGAGTCCCTATAGCGAGAGAAAGTATTACATTCTTAATCGTTTCTTTATGAGCCTCGAAAAAACTTGCATTATAGTATCCGATGGGAAGAGCAATTAGGATTACAAGTATTACGTAGACTATTAGATATTTCCTTAGATGAGTAGCTATTCTTACCACATTCACTATACTTGACCACCAGGTCAATGATAGTTAAGAATACTCTTATAAACTTACTGGTCAGTCAATTCAACCGGTCAGTCAAGTTTTTATTCAGAATGCGCTTTCCTAATGGTGTATTTATCGCAAGTATTACTTACTTTTTCCTTTCAAGATCCTGAAAAGGCATCCATATTGAGCTTAGTAGAACCTGCATCAGCATCTATACTCGAATCTCTTGTACTAAGTGAAGAATTCACGATGGATAAGATCACCGACAACCTTCTAATACTTACTTCTGCATATATAGCCGTATCCAAACGTTGAGGAGTACTCAACATAATCAATCTTCTTGCCATGTATAACAAGGGTTAAGGTCGAAAAAGTATACCTATATCCTTGGTTGTCAGGATGCAGATTAGAGTGCTCATCGTATCATCTAGTCCACGAAGAGGAGGTAATTGTGATTACATCGCTAACTTCATCGCTAACGAAGTTCGAAGATATGATTGTGAACCACATGTTATCCGAATCTATGATTATCGCATCGAGCCATGTAGAGGTTGTAGATATTGTCTATCGAAAAATCTTTGCACTGTAGATGATGATTTCACCAACATACTTCTTAAAATCCTGCTAAGTACTGATGCTATGATTATAGTGTCGCCTGTATTTTTCAACAATATTCCTTCACAATTAAAAGCATTCATTGATAGAACATGGTGTATCCGAGGAAAGCTTAGAAATAAGGTTGGTGGCGTAGTCGTTGTAGGTAGACGCTATGGTCACGAACTTGCTGTATCGGTTCTACACTCCTTCATGCTTAAACACGAAATGATCCTAGGGTTCAGAGGTGTTACTATCTATGGCTTCAATATTGGAGATGCTGCAAAAGATCACCAAGGATTAGAAGATGTTATCAAGCTTGTTAGAAGAATTATAGAGCTTTCAAAGATTATTAAAAGACATGAAGTAGAGAGGATATGAATGACGGGCCCAGGACCTAGCAAAATTCTTCTGAATGCTGAAGTAGAAGTTATTGCAGGTTCAAGTACTATAAATGTTGAAGATGCTGAGGTATACCTCCACATCAGAGGTGGTCACGTGCTTTTGTAACGCATTTAGACATTGAAAGCCCAAGGACGAACGAGTTGATAGCTAAGCCTAAATATGGGTTTTACGCTAAAGCCATCTATAGGCCTTCCGGCCTGATTATATTTGCAGAGAAAGCATTAAGACCTTGTATTCTAAGAATAAAAGAGTGCCTTATACTACCTAGAGTATTCAGCATAGGTGATGAAACGTGGTGCTTCGTAGGTGGTAAAGTTGGAGGTATCTTCATAGGGTTGAGAAAGATTTACATAGATAGAATGGAGAGAGTAGCAAAGGAGCTTTGGGGTATTGAACCGATTAAAAGATATAGATGGTTGTAGCTATACTCAAATTGGATTTGGTTATGAGTACCTCCAATAAGATCTACCTTGGTAGAAATCGCATAATTCCCTATCCATCAATGACCTGCATACTCAATAGGATATCTTTCTAAACTAACCGAGCTTTATCCTGTACTTCTTTTCCAGAATCAACTTGCTTCCTTCAACTGTAACCTTTGACATCTCTAGACCTTTTCAAATCGGAGAGGTGGGTATATTTAAGCGGTAAGAGATGGGAGGGGTAACCCCTTGAAAGGATTTAGTTAAGCCAGGTGAACTAGTAAGTAGGTCGCCGTTCCTCCCCCAAGCCGGCGATCCCGGGTCCAAATCCCGGCTACTGCACCACTTATATATCCTTAATATGAGGGCAGGTAGAGGATTCTAAAACTACGTCGTCAGTGAACCAGGTAGCGGCTAGTAAAAGTGGGATTTAAAGAGTATGAGAAGTTTCACAAGGCTAATCTCGTCATTTGGCTAGGTTAAGCCTGGTGCTGCTTCCTCTATATTTAAAGATGCTTTACTGCATAGCGAATTACTGAGCTATATCTCATTAAGTAAGTTTAAGGTAATTAAAGATGATGAAAACCCTTCCTAGGAACAAAATTATAGTCGTTTTAATAGTGTTGCTTTATTGGTTATCAGCGTTGAAAACGCGAACATTACTGTTAAGAATGATAGAATTGCTAGGTCTAGTAGTGGATTCAGAAACGAAGTACCGTAGTAGATGCTCCTCAACAGGTCTGATAGATAAGTTAGGGGTGAAGAATAAGCTAAGGGCAGAATATAGTAAGGTAGTTTTTGCAAAGGAATGAAAACCCCACTTACGAATACTAGTGGTAACCTAATAGCACTGGATAAGAACACGACGTCTGCTGGTACATCGGTTGGTATTGCTGCGAAAAGCAATCCCATAAAGGAGTAGCATAGAGATGATATGGCTACTCCAAGAAATAATAGTAATGGGTTCTGAGGTGTTAGATTCAGCAGTAAGCTTATGCATACTAGACCCAAGGAAATTAATATTCCAAAGAGCGTGGATGCTAACGCTGTGCCGAGAAGTATGGTATATATAGTGACGGGCCTACTTAGCAACATCTCTAAGGTTCTCTGCCGGGTTTCCCAAGGCATGATTATGGGGGTGATAGACGATGATGCGAAGAACGCCGAAATGGCAATGAGCATAGGCAAGGTCTTTACTAACGAGTACCCTGCTCCTATAGAAAAAGCAAGCCATAGAAACATAGGCATTAAGATCCCCATAACTACTGTAGGCCCTTTAAAGTAGTAGAGCTTTGCATCCTTTAAGCACAGAGCAAATATCTTGCTTAGGGTGTTTTTGATACTTAAAAAGGTCATTGACCGTCACCCTGTATAAGCTCTACGAATACATCTTCAAGAGTAGGTCCCGATGCTTGGAATTCCTCTACTTCAAGATTGTGCGATTTAATGAAATCAGCTATCTCGTTAAGAACATTCTCTAGATCGCTTAACCCGCAGATAATCATCACCTTCGCTCCCTGAACTACTACGTTGCCATTCCTGACCTTGTTCTTAATGACATCGATACCTACCTCTTTATTAAAACGAAGTAGAATACGAATGTATTTTCCAAACTTTATCTTAAGTTCTTCTGGAGTGCCTGATGCTATTATCCTGCCTTTATTCATTATAGCAACTCTATCGCACAGCATGCCAGCCTCATTGATGTTATGCGTAGATAAAACAATGGTTTTGCCTTGCTTCTTTAACTCTAGGAGTAGAGATCTTATTATTCTAGCGCTGATTACGTCTAGCCCAGAGGTTGGCTCATCTAGGAATAGTATATCTGGGTCACTTATGAGAGCCATTGCCAGAAGCAGTCTTCTTCGCATGCCCTTAGAAAGAGCCTTTGCCTTTCTATTACGAACATCTTGTATTCTGAGGGCTTCCAGAAGATTTCTGGCTCGCTCTACTAGAACCCTTTTCGGAAGGCAATACAGCTTCCCCACAAGCATGAGATTATCCCAAATTGTAAGGTCTGGATAGGGATTCGAAATTTCTGGAACGACACCTATAAACATCCTCGCCTTAATGGGTTCCTTATGAACATTATAACCTAGGATGTAAGCCTCTCCCTCATCAGGAGGTATTATACCTATAGTAATACGTAATGTTGTAGTTTTACCAGCACCATTCGGTCCTAAAATACCGAAGATCTCTCCCCTTCTTACAAAGAATGAAACGCTGTCAACAGCCCTTACACTACCAAAGGTCTTTGTAAGCCTATATACTTCAACTACTGCCTTCATAGCCATGTTTGTCGCCTAACCACCCAATTAATAATTTGGCGATGTTTAATAGCTTCGTCAAGTTATGGGGACTTTGCCTTCCAAGGAATTCAACGCTTCTCCGCTTTAGATATCTACATTGCTTTAAGTAGTTCCCTAGACTTAAGCCTTTTCTAAGCACTAACAACCTAACAGTTACGTAAACAAAAGTAAGAATCAATTCTTTTAAGCCAAGAATTCGATATGGAGTTCAAAAGTAATTCATATCATCATCTTTAACCATGTATATCAGAAACGATAATCTTGGCTAATCCTTTGTAGAGCCTTCATTAAGCTTATTGAGCTTTGCACGAAGTTATATATGAGGTATAAGGCGTGGCTAGGGTGGTCGATATCGTAGCGCGTCGTTTAGGGATTTCGCCAGAGAGACTTGAGCGTGAAGCTGTAGAGGTTTGGCTCAAACGTAGGCTCGCTCTTGTAGAGGCTGGGATAGCTGAGATACTAGCTAAAAATAATGCACGGAGTACTGAGGAGTTAGAGGAATACATACGCAAAGGTAAGGTTGCAGAACATCCTGCATGCGAAGACCTGGCTTCTCGAAGAGCCTCCTAGCGAGCCAACATGCGGATCTAAGTCTTGTAGGCCTGGTATATACCGTAGCACCGCTAGCCCTTTTCCTCAGGTAGTGGCTCCTCACCTTGAGAAATAGCGGGTACTCCACTGGCAGCTCCTTTCTAACTTCCTGCATCAAGTTCTCTATTCTTGCTCTGTACACGGACTCTATGTATTCTCTAGATCCCTAACCCTCACTGACAATCATCTTAATGGCTCTTCATTAGAGGTGGTTGGCTATAAGTATATAAGGAGGTAAAGAATCTAGCCATCCGCAGCTGTTCATGAAACCGGGTCAGCTGAGACAGGTTATTTCATCCTTTCGTCATAACCCCTTTCTCATCATCGTTATTCATCAATACTTTCCGAGAATTTAATATTTTATTTTTCATTCTTCTACGAATTCCAGTATGTCGTGGTAAGTATTTTTACGACAATAGGGACAGTAATGATATAGCTTATCGAATTCTTTCTTCAGATTATAGCTAACGTATAGCTTCCAAATATTGCCACAATTTCTGCATCGTAATTTCCAATAGGTCATAAAGCTACCCCTTTAGAACTCCTCTCTCTTTTAATAATCCAAGAACTTTTCTCAGCGTCTTTCTTACAATATATCTTTTGCCTATGGAGCCAAATAATCTTTGAGCTGTTGCGCGAATACTATTGGTTCTTGTTAAGTCGATTAGTATCTCCTTGGCTTTTTCACTCAATTCATTAGATAAATATCTTAGCCCTAATCTAGCTACATCAGCTGGTTGTAAACCCATATATGGTTCTTCGACAGGCAATTTGTCTAGTCTCTGGACTACTCTAAACTCTATAACTGTCACCCAATCATCATTTGTTATTTCAGGATATACTTTCCTTAGTTCTTCTAACAATTCTCTTAAAGAACTAAAACCGTCTTTGATCGCGTCTTCCTCCGTTAATTCTCTCACCTTCTTATATGTAACCTTTGTGATCATTATCTTTGCTACAGGTCTTCCCCCACCATGAACAATCATTTCTTTATACTTGGGTTTAACTAGGCCAAGTCTTATAGTAGCTGTTTTCTGCCCCGAAAGAATCATATCAACATACTTTCCCTTCACCATCATATGTCTTCCGAGAAACTTGTATTTACTAGGCATTACTACACCACCGTTATGTCAGCTTAATAATATTAATAAGGTGTCCAGGTTAATACTATTTAACGGATGATGATTAAAGGGGTATGAAGAGTAAAATACTCTAATGATTAGGGGCCAAAGCGCTGACATCCTCTCTATTCTTCATGAATGATAGCTAAATACTGGACGGGCACTTACAAACAATGGTAGAGTTTGAGGCACCTTAGGATAACCTCTAGTCTCTTCTTCAAGCACCTTAACTAGTTCATCAACTGTCATTACTTTTTGGTCATTGGTTCTTCTAATTCTTACATTTATAGTATTTGATTCTATTTCTCGCTGACCTATGACAATAATGTATGGAATCCATTCTTTTGCTGCCTCTCTTATCTTCTTTCCAAGACTTTCTTCACGATCATCTACATCAACTCTAAAGCCGTGTTCACTTAGAGTATTAGCTACTTTTATAGCATAGTCTAGGTGCTCTTTTGAAACAGGGATAACTCTTACCTGAATTGGTGCCATCCAAGTAGGTATGTATGGTGTCTTACCACTGAGCTCTAGCTGAGCAGCAGTATCAAGTACCATGTACACGTACCTTTCAACAGAGCCTATTATTGCAGTATGTATTATCACCGGGTATCTCTTCTGATCTTTTTCATCAATATACGTTATCCCGAATCTTTTGCTATTACCTATATCGATCTGGAAAGTAGCGATCTCTCTAGGCCTCTTAATATTATCTATGATATGGTACTCTACATTCAATACCCAATAATAGATCCCTCCAGGTAATAATGCGACAAGTACTGGTTTTCCTTCACGCTTTACTAGTTCAACAATATCCTTAAAGTGTTTCTCAAAGAAGTCTCGAGTTATATTATATAGTGCAACATATTCTCTTCCAATTTTCCTTGCTTCTTCATGGATCTTTTCTTGAACTTTCTTAGAGACCTCTATAGCCTCGTTAAGATCTTTAGTCAATATGTGTAGGTCCGGCATATAGAATCTTCTCATCCTAAAACATAGGTTTAACTCTCCTCTTTTCTCGAGCCTATAACTGTCAGCTAATTCAAACATTCCAAAAGGCAGGTTTTTGTAGCTAATTATCCAGTCTTTTAGCATGGCGAATTGCTGATGGCAAGCAGCATATCTCAGTACATATCTCTTATTCTCTACTTCAAGCTCATATAGTCTATCTCCAAATAATTTTGCATGTTCATATACAGGTTTCTTCGCTAGATCGAATATATTTGTACCAATAATTTTGAATACAGGGATCCCTAGGCTTCTAGCTATGGACCATGAATACTGGGCTACTGATTCTATTATTGTGGCTGCGTGCGGTCCATATCTCATATTTCCGTGATCACTATAAGGTTCCCATTCAAATCCAAATTTCCTACAATAATCATTAACTTTATTTTCTCCTCCAGGAAGCTCTTTACCGAAGACTTCTTTATCTACAAGTATCTTTAATTCTTCAAACCCAGTATAGTCAAATTCTTCAGGCTTATACATCTTTCCTTCAGGCGTCAATATTATGTACTCTTTTGGTATTTCTTTTCTCACAACTTCTCCAGTCTCCTTCTTCTCGATGGTTTTCGATAACTCACTTAATGGGTGGCCATAACACTCTAGAGCGAAGGCTTTATACCAGCCAAAGGGAGCTCTATATACTTCTTTATTGATGTATTCTCTTAATAGTTTCTCAAACATATTAAGTAAGTCTAGGGCTTTTGCTGGTGGAGCTAGTTTATTCGATAAATGAGCATAGGGATATATGATTATTTTCGAAGGATTGATCTTTTCTACAACATCTTTAACTTCATTTACAGCTTGCTGAACAACGGCCTCATCATCATCTTTCTCTATCGAAGTAAACACTACAAGGACGTTCTCAAAGTTTCCTTCATATTTTTCTGGAATATCTTCAGCAATATCTATTGCTTTTTCTGTCACTTTATACCAAAATTTCCGAGCATGAATTAATAGTAATCTCAAGTGAGAACCCCCGGAGTACTAGGTTTTTTATTGTACTGGTGTATAAGACATATTAGTGTTTTTCTTCTGTTTTAGATATTGTAATGGTAGAGAAGGTATTGGTGGAGGTATACCTAGGGATCTACATAATAGTATTGTCTCAGCCATTAAGTTATTGAAGACAGATTGTATAATGAATGCAGGCATATGCTTGTTTTTAAGCTCCTTTAATAAGTTTTTTATTTCATCTAAATTGTCTGAAGAAACTACAGCATCTCCTCTAATGTTTATCTGTAATACAGGGGGTGTAGAAGAAACTGCGAATGCAAATGGAATTATTAATGCATTCTTCTTTTCTTGAGGAGCTGATGACGGTAGAGATAAATTCATTTGAAACTGTAAATTAGGTGGTATAGCACTTGCTAATTTTTCCGCATTAATACTGTTTAATTGTATTGTGACAGTAAACAAGGTATCGCCTCATCAAACCCTATATTAGTTCCTTAGCAAACACGTAAATAAGTGTACATGATAGCTATGGGGGCTTAATTTTAAGAATTTGGCCATGTCCTAGACACTATATAGGTTAATAAGACCCTTTTTTAAACCTATAGAATGGTTGGGATAAGTATGGCTCCAGACAAACCTAGATCCATAGCTGAGCTTCCAGGCATAACATCAACTATAGCTAATAAGTTAATTGCAGCAGGATATCCTACTATAGAAGCGATAGCCGTTGCTAGACCGGAGGAAATAAGTCAGGCAGCAGGCATCCCATTAACAACAGCCCAGCGTTTGGTTAAAGCTGCGAGAGAAGCATTAGACATTAGATTTAAGACCGCTAAAGAAGTTAAAATGGAAAGACTCAGTGTAAGAAAGATCACGACTGGTAGTAAAAACCTTGACGACTTATTAGGCGGAGGTATAGAGACAAAAACAATAACGGAATTCTTCGGAGAATTTGGAACCGGTAAATGCTTCTCAAGAGACACGTTAGTCTATTATGAAAACGATAGAGAAGTACATCTCGCCACAATAGAAGAAATGTATGAGTACTATAGAGTGAGGAATGGCGAGATTCCCTTCGATGAAGGCTATGCTGTTCCATTGGATACTGTCTACGTATACGCAGTAGATCCCAATAGCCTCAACACCAAGAGAGTAAAGGCCAAGTATATTTATAGGGAACACGCTAAGAAACTTGTCAACCTGAAACTAGAGAACGGACTAGAACTAAAAGTTACTCCCCGGCATCCTGTCTTAGTATTTGATGATGGTTTTAGATGGGTGCCGGCCGGCTCCCTAAAACCAGGTATGCTACTGGTTGGAGTACGTAGGCTCCCAGCCAATAGTATGAAGATAGACTATCTGGAAGCATATGTCCTTGGACTCTTTGTGGCTGAAGGAACGGCTAATCCTCTCTCAATCACTACGAAATCAGATGACATAGCAAAGACTGTGGTTGAGTTCGTGAAGAGAAGGGATGGATATACACCAACGATAAGTGTTGACAAGAGAAATGGTGTCTACAGGATCCTGTTACGTAAGGAATCCCTTGAATGGCTAGGAGACCTCGTAAAAACCAATGCACGAACTAAACATGTTCCAAGTAGAATATTAAATGGTGACATGGAAAGCATAGAGTGGTTCTTAGCTGGATATATAGATGGTGATGGCTATGTAAATAATACCGAGATAATATTATCAACACGTAGCAGGAGGCTAGCAGCTGAGCTAGCCTTCCTCCTTAAAAAACTCGGTATTAAGCCATCCATCAGCGTCAAGATGATAAGAAGAGAGCCCTTCTACATATTAAGGATAACGGGAGAAGACAGGTTCATTATGAACTCGGTACTCACTAAGACCCTTCACAAGAAAACGAGCTTCCAGAGAAGAGGAGTCGGCAGATATCCTCCAGAGATCGCCAAGTTCTTAGCGAAACACTATAAGGAGTTAAAGCTTCCAAAGAGAGACAGGGAGACAGCATACCACTTACTAACCAGGAACTCGAACAACTGGTTTACCGAGAAAACACTTCTACAAATACGGAGTTACTTCAAAGAAGCACTAAAGATGCTTGAAGAAGCCGAAAAGAATATCCGTCCCGGCTCAAAGCTAAGACTGCCCTTCCCATGGACCAGACTAATTAAATACGGCTTTAAGATCAGTCAGATTAGAAACTATAGGTACCGTGGCCTCCCTGTCCGTGAAGAAGTATTCCTAAAGGTTTCTGGAGCCCTCAGAGCTGAGATCCAGAAGCTTAAAAACATGGTTAACGACATGATAAGGTTCATTGATAAGATACGGGAGTTAGAGTTCTATAGGGTGGTAGATGTAAAATTAACGAACTACAATGACTGGGTCTACGACCTAGTGGTTCCTGAAGTACATAATTTCATCTCACCACATGGAGTGATACTCCATAATACCCAGATATGTCACCAGTTAAGTGTTAATGTTCAACTACCTCCTGAAAGAGGAGGCTTAGGAGGTAAGGCTGTATATCTAGATACAGAGGGTACTTTTAGGTGGGAAAGAATAGAGGCTATGGCGAGAGCTCTAGGACTAGATCCAGACCAGGTTATGGACAATATACTCTATCAGAGAATTTACAATACAGATCACCAGATGGCAGTCGTTGATGAACTATTCGCCCTTGTTCCCAAACAAGATGTTAAGTTAGTAGTGATAGACTCTGTTACAGGCCTATTTAGGGCAGAGTATCCTGGTAGAGAAAATCTTGCTGTTAGACAACAGAAACTAAATAGACATCTACATCAACTCATGAGGCTTGCGGAAGCATATAATATTGCAATAGTTGTAACAAACCAAGTTATGGCTAGACCCGACGTATTCTATGGTGATCCTACTCAAGCGGTGGGTGGTCACGTACTATATCATGTACCTGGTGTTAGGGTTCAGTTAAGAAAAAGTAAAGGTAATAAGAGAATTGCAAGAGTTGTTGATGCTCCGCATTTACCTGAAGGCGAAGCCGTATTCATTATATCTGACGAAGGGATAAGAGATCCTGAAGAATAATTATTATTAAATTATTGTTACCTAATAAGCATCATTAAGATATAAATCATTGGTAGATCGCCGATAATTAACAATATTATAAAACCTATGAAAAGTAAAACAATATACGGTATTCCATAAGAAGTCCATATGTAATCGTCTAGTGTCAAAAACCCTTTTTCAACAAGTTCTTTAATACGTCTTTGTTCATCAATGTATTCGGCATTGATATCAAACGAAGACTTATACTTCCTAACAATACCACCTTCTGGAGAAATGACTATATCTTCAAGAAGATAAACGTGTCTTGTCTTAAGATAGTCTCTTATTTTCATAGGTCTTCCATTGATTAGGATCAATATTTTCTTATAAATCGTAGTTTGTGGAATTAATTGTCTGTACCTTACAATATTTACTATTACGTTGTATGGTATAGTGATTGCCATAAGTATATTAGCATATAGTAATAGGGGTATCACTGGAGGTAAGTGTAATTTCGTGCTTGTTCTAAACAACACATGATCATATATTTCTACGTAGAAATATGTTAGCGAAAAACCTATTATTGCATATACATCGCCTAGCCCCATAAGCTTAAACTTATACATAACATAAGCTAGGACGGGCCCACATACTATTGATATTGCAAGATAAGCTATCAATGTAACTAATGATATGTTTGAAGACGCTAATGTGTAGAATGTTATTATAGAGAATATTACAGAAAACGTGATATACATGTAGATGTAAGTGTCTTTGATTTCTCTATACTTTATGTCAAGATAACTAAAATATGCTAGCATTGTGAATATAAAGATCGTTTTTGCTAGTAGGATAACTTCACTAATCATAATACCTCACATACTATAGCATATCTAGTATTTTAGGGAATTTTTAAAGTAACCTAGTTTGTGTAGACAATTGTAGGTGTCGTGATGATTGACTTGTCTAGAGAAAGTAGAAATGTTGATGTCCTTATTAAAACGATAAAGCCTATTCTAGAGTGTGGAAAATTTATCAGAGTATATCATGTCAAAAACACTCTTCTCGAAACATATGTTCTAGCTTATGGTAAAACCAATATAGTGAAGAAACATAGACTTGTAGACGACTATCTTAGCGGACTTAAATTACGATTGCCGGAATTCTATGTAATGGTTAATAATATAATGCTTTTTAGTATAAAGTGGTATAAAACAAGGTTCAAGATAATTATGAATGAGAAGAATCCCTTTGTAATAAAGATCCTAACCGACAGCTCATGCATAAAGGATATTGTGAAATGTAGTAATAACCTAAATATGTGTAAAATTCAAGATTTAACTGTTCACACATAGTGGGGAGGGTATATTGGAGCCTCAAATAATTTGGTCTCCCTGGAGAAGCGAATATATAAAGAGCTTTACGAAACCACATAGAGAGAGAATATGTCTATTTTGTACTCTCCCAAAGAAAGAGGATAAAGAGGGATATATCATTTACCGTGGTAAGAGAGCTTATGTAGTACTGAATGCCTTTCCCTACAATAGTGGCCATTTAATGATTGTTCCTTATAGACACGTATCTAGTTTAGAATATCTAGATGATGATGAGCTTTTTGAACTAGTTAAGCTTGTTAAGAAGAGTATAGCAGTATTAAAAGAAGCTTTGAAGCCTGATGGAATAAATGTAGGTGTTAATATTGGCCGTGCAGCTGGCGCAGGAATAGAATTCCATGTACACATTCACGTAGTACCTCGTTGGGCTGGCGATGCGAATTTCATGCCAATAATTGGTAATGCAAAGTCTCTTCCAGTGACGCTAGATGAGACATACAGACTATTAAGGACGTTTTGGTATAAAAATAAGGGGCTGTGAAGAGGCCCTCGATCACTGAATATTTGATGATAACGGGGTTTACCTGAGCCTCACTACCTCCTTATTTACTTCTCTAAGTATTTCTTCGAGAATGTCAACAGCTTTTGCGGCAAGTTCTAAACTTATATTTAGAGGCGGCGCTATTCTAAGAGTCGATACCCCTGCCCCTATGACTAATACACCTCTCTTAAACGACTCGTCGAGTACTTTAGCTAGTTCTTTCTTAGCAGGCTCCTTAGTCTCTTTACTCTTCACTAGCTCTACGCCGATCATTAGTCCTTTACCCCTAACATCACCAATTATTTCAAGTTCTTCTTTAAGCTCATTAAACCTCTTCATAATATAAGATCCTACTTTCTCCGCATTTTCGAGAAGTCTTTCTTCTTTTATTATATTGATTACCTCTATTGCTACGCGACAAGCAACAGGATTGCCTCCAAAAGTTGTTGCATGGCTTCCTCTAGGTAGATCCATGACCTCTGCCCTACCTACTACAGCTGATAATGGTAGGCCTGATGCTAAAGCTTTAGCTATAGCTACTAAGTCTGGCTCAACACCCCAGTGCTGTACCGCCCACCATTTACCTGTCCTACCCATTCCACTTTGTACTTCATCTGCTACAAGTAAGATCCCATATTCATTACATAGTTTTCTCAGTCCCGGAAGGAAGTTATCTGGAGGTACTATGTACCCTCCTTCACCCAATATGGGTTCTATAAATATTGCTGCAACTTCATCTCCAGAAACATATTTGGAGAACACGTAATCTTCTATGAAAGCTAGGGCTTGTTCACCACACTCTATAGGATCATCTGTATTAAAAGGACACCTGTATGGATACGGATATGGCACATGGATTACGCCGGGCAACATTGGTGAAATCCATCTGTGTTGAACACTTTTACTAGCAGTTAATGTTGTTGCACCCATGGTTCTTCCATGAAATGAACCATAGAATGCTATGAGATATGGTCGCTGATTCTTAAAATGACCTCTACACACTTTTATTGAAGTCTCAATAGCTTCTGCACCACTATTACCATAGAACACTTTCTTATCTCCACTAATTGGCGCTATTTCGAAAAGCTTTTCTGCAAGCTTTACAGCTTCTTCGTAATAGAAGTCTGTTATACTGTAATGTAGTATCTTACCAAGCATTTCCCTTATAGCATTCAATACGCGAGGATGATTATGTCCTACATTTAAAACAGCAATGCCCGAGTTCATATCAATATATCTATTTCCATCAACATCCTCTACAATAGCACCTTCACCACGTTTTATGACAAGCGGATACCATCTAACAAAAGACTGCATGAGCAATTTCTTATCCTTCTCAACAATCTCCCTAGCTTTAGGACCTGGTGGTGTTATTTTAATGACTGGGGCATCCATTTCCGAATCCCTCAGAATTTATGACTCAATATTATCTTTATTGGTAAAGGTATTAATCTTAAACGGAGAATATTTTAACAGGGATAGAATTATGGTAGATAAGAGGGATCTAAGGATAATAGAAAAATATGTTTTCCTAGGTCAAATGAGGTATAGGATCCAGGTTTTGGGTACTAATGTAGTACTAAATGTTGCTGCAGATGATGATGAAGAGGCTATAAGAAAAGCTCTAGATATGGCTAAGAAAATTGGTTTGACAGAAAATGTTATTGAATCCTTAAGAAAACACCTAAAATATTCTTCAGAATAGACATAGTTTAAGATACTTAAATAACCCTAAAACCATATGGTTATTATGGATGAAGACACTTGCCCCCCATGGACCCTTAAGGGGATGATGACATTACCGCGAACTGACACTTATTCTCAGATCCTTTTTGTCTTTGCAAGAGTTTTGGCTTTAAGCCCTTCTAATAATTCTTCTCTAAGCCTTTTTACGTATCCTTTAATTTCTTCGGGAGGAATTCTTTCCAAAAGTAAGCGGAGGAATTTTGATGCACATCTATTGCTATGAAACGTTAATACTATGTCACCATACTCTATTGTTATACCTTGTCCTTCAGGAAATTTTCTACCACATATAATACATTGGTATTTTCGTGTCATTGTCTACATTCCCTTAGGATCTTTTTATCAAGAAGCTTCTCTCTAAGACGGCTAATATTTTCACTATAAAGTCTTATCTTAAATGCTGGGTTGCGTTCCGAGACTATTTCAATATAGTGTCTCTTCGGGTCATATTTAAAGCACTGATCGTTACTAAACCTGACAAAGAACCTGTTGTCTGCATAGATTCCAGTAGGATATACTATGTACTGTTGAGGGAACATTATATTTATGGGTTTATATCTTGTACTAACAAGCATTCTTACTAAACTCAGTACTCCAAATATGAATTCATACATTATTAGAAAGCTTATAAATCGAATAAATACTTCGTTTTCTATATATTGTGATAAAATACTATCGACTATTGGAGACAAATAGTTCATGTAAAGTGGGAATAGTATGAATACTAAGGGTAGTGTTACGAATGTTGCCATAGATGTCTTCATTTGTTTCATCAATTCTTTCGACAATTCTTTATCCAACATAGCTATCTTTGCCGCCTTTAACTCCTTAAAGATAGGGTTCTTTAATTCCTCAGGCCTGGGCCTACTTTTTCTCGTTGTTGTATAGGACATTATTACAAATATCACTACCATGTATAATATTATTGCTATAAGATAATATTGAGGAAAGAATGATGTTACTACGGACATAAACACTATTGCTAGCTGGCTCATAAGTATTGTAGTCTTTCTTGATGGTTGCTGATACATCCTTACACCTACAATACGCCCATAAAGTATATACGATATAATCTCCTAGTTTGTCGTTTTTAAATTCTAGTGAGAATACCTAATAATATCAATCCAGTATTTTGAAAATATTAAGAACATATTTCTACCTCTCTAGACAACCTACTATTCTAGTATGATGAAACGCCACGGACGGAGCAAAAAGCAATGAAGACGGTCCGTGTTTCTGATTATTAAAGATTAGTTTAGACTTAACTCTAGGCATTCGTCTTTAACTGATAAGTAGGGGATGAAGAAGATGCCCGAAGCAGAGACATCAATGAAGAAGTTATCCCCGTCTGACCCGATTACATATAAGTGTAAAATTCTAATAGTGTTGAAACCAGGTGTCATAGTTTCAAAAATAATTTCGAAATTAAGAAGTCTAGGTATTGTAAAAATAGACTTAAGGGATAATGATATAGAGCTAACTATGACAAGAAAATCTCCTCAAGAAATAATCGACTACGTTGAAAATGTTATTAGAACTGTAAAGGAATATATCGAAATTCTATGTTATGAAGTCTATATATTTTCGGAGAAAGAAACATATGAGTTGTTAAAGAGGCGAAAAGTCGATTTTATCATAGAAAAAAGGGATGATAAGACAATTAGGTCTGTCATTAACTATGATAATAATTACCTATGGTTGTATGTTAACATGTTGCGGGACAAGTTTCTTGCCAGAAGAATTAGAGCTAAGATAACAAATCCCAATACCCTTGATCCAGACTTTATAAGTGAGAATATGTTCATAAAATGCACACAAAGTGCTGAGGAGACGAAAAAGCTTATTGAAAAAGATCTCGAGTTTTATGAAAATTTAATTAAATTTCTTCTAGCAAGGAACTCAAATAGCTAATAGACTTCATGGTTAGTTATAAAAGTATGTAAGTTTAGTTTAAGTCTATGAAAGACTACTAAATAGTTGAGATAAATGATGAGCGCCCTATCCAACAGACCGTGCTATGGGATGAATTGAAGAACTCCGTCTGATAAACATGCAAATATAGGTGTCTGTGCTTGATAAATTCAAATATATTTTCGTCGCCTGAGATAGAATACTTGTTCAAGATAATTGTTGGGTTCTTGGTAGGAGCTCTTATAGGGCTTGAAAGAGAGAGAGCAAGGTTAGCGTCTACCAGAGAGAAGCTTAAGAGCCTACCTGGGGTACGTTCTTTTGGCCTTCTAAGCCTCTATGGAACCATAGTATCTCATATGGCTATAATAATAAGTGAGCAAGGATATGCTGTTTTAGAGGTATTCATGCTAATAACCTTTACTGTAATAATACTAATTGTAATGGCTATGTATATTTATCAGAGGATAAAGATCCTTGGTAGAACAGGTATTACTACATATATAGTCATGGGCCTGGATCTAGGGTTAGGTGTGCTTGTAGGCATTAATAGAATCCTTGAAGCAATTGCGACATCAGTTTTAGTTACATTGATACTAGCGGCCAAGCCTTCTATTGAAAGATTTGTTAAGGGGGTCTCTTATAGAGAACTTTTGTCTGGTTTAGAGCTCGGTTTACTAGTGTTTGTACTCGGGCCAGTATTTTTATTGAGGCCAGTCATAATCTTTGGCTTAGATCTTAGTAAACTATACTTTCTATTCATCCTAATACTAGTACTATCGTTTATAAGCTATATCGGAGTCAAGGTGAAAGGTAGTGAGGCATTAAAATACATTGCATTTCTCGGCGGCCTTGTCAATAGCGAGGCTGCAACGGTAAATATAGCATCTATACTGGATAGCCAAGAATTACATGACAACATATTGAAGAAGGCTATGAAGAAGAACCTATACATAATAGTCTCAGCGATGCTGATTAGAAATATAATCATAGTATCGATATTGTCTTACACCATTTTACCCTTAAATCAATTTATCTTATTAACAGGTACAATTATCTTAGCTTCAACACCAATATTGTTAGTAAGTTACTTCTCATGGTTTTATGAAGAGCAGCTATCAATAAAGAGTGTTAGTGTAAAGATAGAAAATCCATTAAGTTTCAAAACAGCGCTTAAAGTAGTATTAATATATACGGCAATATTCGCGGCTAGCTATATGTTCACAACAGTTCTTGGCACAAAAGCTGCTTACCTAATATCGGTGGTTGGTGGTTTTGTCAATGCTGGAGCTACTATATTAACATTATTTGCATTATCTGGATTAAACATTATATTTAACATTAATGAGCTAATTATATCCATTATTTTAATAAAAATTATGGCCATATGGAATAAATTGTTGTATATAAGGGCAGCTGTAAAGAAGGAGGTACTGAAAAAAGCAGGTTTTGAAGCGGTTATGTTATCATCTCTACCTTTATTGGCAGTAATAATTATAATAATTATTTTAACACAACATATTTATTTGGGGATGTAACAAGTATCCTTAAATATAACTCTTCATTACCTTACATAATTAGAAGGATATTCATGTAGCTTACATAATGGTGGGTGAATGATATGTCACTCGGCAATATTAAGGTTATTGATGTAAGTAAAAGACCTATATCTGATTACGTGTTTGATGCGGTCGTCAGTTTTAATCAAGGAATCGATGAGATCATTATAAAAGGGCGGGGAGATTTCATAAGTAAGGCTGTTGATGTATATAGGTATCTGGCAGAGAGATTAGGCGATAGTATAGAGATAGTTAATATAGATATTGGTAGTGAGAAGTTTAGGGGTAGAAGAAGATCGTATATAGCAATTAGAGTGAGGAGAAAATATTAATTCGTCGCGTTATCTAGCTATTAATCTCTATTAAAGACTTCCGAGCCGTATGTAGGTCTATGTCTATAAGGTTGAATGTAGCAAGCTTGCTTAAGACTTCATGTACTGCCTCGTATAGATTAATGGAGCCCTTAATTATAAGGTCTATAGTCGCCTCCATTTGTTTTGTAGTTTCCTCAGAGACTAAGTCTCTATAATTCGATACCAAGTATTCATAAACGTTCATACCGATCTTTGTCGGGATAAAGTATCCTCGTTTCTTAGAAACTATAACGTATCCATGACTCTTAATGGATTTTAATATTTTTGCATACGTACTTGGTCTACCGATACCACGTTCTTTCATCATCTTAACAACTGTACCACCATCTAGCAGTCTATGGAGAGATGCTTTAACTATTTTGATCTCTCTGATTGGGTATGCTTTTTGGTCTCTCTTAAACCATTCATATATGAGTGGTTTTGTAATGATATTGTGTCCCTGCTCGATAACTTTTACGGGAACTTCTATAGTTAGCCGTATATTTAGTGGCAACTTCACTTCTGCTTCATATACTATTTTCTTGTATGACTTCATCTGACTTGCTACAAATCTACGGAATATTAGGTCATATACGCGAATGTGGAGTGGAGTCAAGTATACCGGTGTATTAAGTAAACCTTCACTAAAAGCTTTTTCAACATCAGTAGGATCCCAGGGATTTGTTGGCCTTATTGCTTCATGAGCTCCATGGCTGCCCCAATTCCTTGGGGTAAAGTAATGTAATAGTCCTTTGTTCTGTAAGTATCTCTTAGCGACTTCAATACCGGTCTGTGAAACATGTGTTGAATCGGTTCGATGATAGGTTATTAGACCGGACTCAAAAAGCTCCTGAGCTATTTTCATAGTCTTTACTGGGGGAATGCCTATCCTAAAGGCATCATATAATAGTTCGTCTGTAGTGTATGGGGGTTTAGGCTTATCTTCAACAACTTTAATTGTTTTAACATCTATATCTAAGACAGCATTCTCTTTAAGAAGCTCATATAGCTTGTAGGCTTCTTCTTTATCCCTAATGTAAACTGTAAATACATAGTATGGTTTTTCTCCAAATATTATTCTTAACTTATACCCCATATATTCACGCCATCTTTTATAGGCATCAATAATCCAGCCTAGTACTGGTGTCTGGACTCTTCCAGCACCAAGCCATTGAGCGTTAAATTTGTGCCATAAATTCTGGCTTAAACTGAAACCTATAACTCTATCAAGTATTCTTCTATACAATTGTGCATTAACAAGGTTGCTGTTTATTTTCCTCTTCTCTTTAATAGCTTTCTCAAACTCTTTAATGGTTATTTCATGAAGCTCTATCCTATATACATTGTCGTTGAAGGGTTTAACTGTTAAGTATACGTCATAAGCTATTTTTTCGCCCTCAATATCTGGATCAGTCGCTATCAATACTTCGTCTACTTCGCTAGCTAGTTTTCGTAGAACATTCACTATCTCGATGGAATCGTATATCTCGGCAGCGCCGCATTTGGGACATTTTTCTCCCTCTATAAACTGATGGCCACAAATTCTACATCTTTTTAAGGTGGTAAACACGGGTTTAAGGACATTATCCTCTACTTCAATACCGTAAATACCTGTATTCGTTGTCACAAGATCATATATATGTCCTTTGGTGGCAACAACGTTCAGGTATAGTATGTTGTTATTCTTTATAACAGGGATTTCATAGACGGTGGTATTGCCTATTTTCCTCTTGGAGGGTTTACCGTAAAAACTCGCTATTGTCTTCGCTTTAGTGGGTGATTCAACCACCAAGAGCATTGATTTAAAGTTTAACTCAAACTTATTCCCTAAGCCTGCCCTAGTATGCTCGATCAACTTCTTTTCCTTATCAAGATCAATGTTCTCTATATCAACGATCTCGATATCTTTGTTATAGCGTTTTATTCTATACTCTAATGCCCTTACAAGATCAATTAGCTCTTTATACTCTATTATCACCGAAAGCCCGTGTGTCATCATGCCATTGTACAATCTAGAAGCTCTACCTGTTGCCTGAATATATGTCATTACATCGGGTATTAAACAGGAAACATTATTTTCATATAGCGATTGTAGTATTATCGTTCCTACACGTACAAGTTTTTTCTGCATAACATAATTCTTAATTAATGGTTTTACTTCGCTAATTATCTTAGAAAGAACATTGTATTTTTCAAGAACTCTCTCATTTGTAATAATCTTAGGCTCTATTCTTCCTCTCAAGAGATCTTTTAACAACCTTAATTCTTTTCTAGTAGTATATCTAAGTATTCTTGAAACCTCAGCTATGTATTTGTTGACATCGATGCCGATCTCCTTTAGGAATAATAGCATTCTGTAAAGACCCTTTATCGACGATAATAAGCTATCTAGATCTGTAACAAAACAAGGAGTGCCAACAAACACTATATACTTTATTTTCTCAGGTGCATCAATACCCCTTACACTAACTCCATAATAAGTACTAGAACCAACTATTAGGTCTATTTCCCCTTCTAAAAACCTCTTAATGGATCTAGGAGTGGCTTTTTCTACTATAAAGCCTAGATCTCTTATAACGCTGATTAAATGTTCTTGACTTATTTTCTTCCTAAGTGGATGGAATGGGCTTAGCAGTATTATTCCTCCTTTACCAAGAATCTTAACTAATTTACCGATATTTTCGATGAGAGTATTCTCATTATCTATTAACATATACGTATCTGTTACATCTCTAGCATAGATAGTTACACCAGTTACATCAAGATTTAATAGTTCCCTAAAAATGGCGATAAAAGGTCCTCTAGCTCTACCTGTTGCGCTAGCAATTATGATCTGTCCTTTCTTCTTATCGAGTTTCTTGTGTAGTTTTATCTCTAGCTCAATATACTCTTTTAGCACTTTATGATAAAAGTCTTCAAGACCATTTATCTTAAATACTATTGCTTTTGAACGAAGATCTATGATCTTTTTAGCGAGCATTATTGCCTCATTATCTAATCCAAGCATGTTTAAAAGCCTAATTATATTTCTAGACCTATTTAGTATTGAATCAACATCGTCAACGATAATTACATTAAAGTATTTTTCCCTAAACAAACCCGGATTCCTGGAGAGAAAAGCGTTGGTTATTATGAGTATATCATATTCGTTATTCTTAATCTTCTGTATTACTTGTTCCCTAGCTTGCTTATTTTTCGTAGAATCATAAAACACTATTCTTAGACTATGATCATTTATTCTTGACAACATCTCCATTGTTCTAGAGAATACTTGTTTAGCTAGGCTAGAGGTAGGAGTTAATATTAATACCTTATAACTATATGTCAAGGCAGTGTATAATGCGTAAGTTATTAATAATGTGGTTTTACCTACACCTGTCGGAGCAATAATGCTAGTGTTTTCTCCCCTAAGAAGTCTTTTTACCCATGCTTTTTGACTACCCCATAACCTATATCCTCCTGTTGCTTGTTTAAAGAACTCTTCAAATTTTTTAACTTCTAATTCTAAGCTATGGATGAATCCTAGAGCGTTTAGATACCTGTCATTATTTTTTATGAAACATTTCCTACACATACCATAGTTGATGATACTATCAGCTTCAGCTTTACCTCCGCAAGAAGGACATAGCTTATCGTAAATAGGTATGACTGACAAAGTATTGTACCCTAATGGATCATTCGTTTAAATATATAGGATTAAAAGGAAAAGGGCCTAATAACACCAATGTAAGTAAGGTTTATATACAACCATCTTTATTTGTTGTCTCTAGACAATACCGACCAACATATATAATAGAGGGAATAACTATGGCAGAGGCCGCACCTCAACCAAGCAACACAGTCTTAGTAGGTAAAAAGAACGTAATGAACTATGTGCTCGCAGTATTAACTCTAATAAACCAGGGCATTAAAGAGATCGTTGTAAAGGCTAGAGGAAGAGCTATAAGCAAGGCTGTTGACACAGTCGAGATCGTTAGAAACAGATTCCTTCCAGGAAAGGTGCAAATCAAAGAAATAAAGATCGGCAGCCAGACAGTAACCAACCCCAATGGCCGCCAAACAAGAGTCTCAACAATCGAGATAGCCTTACAAGTATCTGAGTAAAGCTAAGAGAACGACCAATATTTTTTAATATTTTTCCGAGACTCTTGTAATGAGATTATCGCTTACAACGTTTTTTCCTAGATTCTATATAAGAGCATAAAATTTTGTCAAGAATATCATTGAGACTTAAGCACCTCACATAAAGAGGTCGTGTTCGTTCAACAAAACCTATCCTAGCTAGATGATCGATTATGTTTATTGCTGTTTTTCTATTTACACAGAAACTCTTTATTAACAGGTCGATTACATTACCTATATTGACCTCTTTGTCCCCATATTCTTTGTATATTAGATAATATGCTAGGAATTCTCTTTTCTTAGGCCATCGCGATATTTTTTTACATTCAACTACATTGTCTATCATAACTCTATTACTCCTCTTCGTAAAGCTCAATAATGATTCTGGCTTTTACATTTTTTGATGTAAAGGGCGGTGGAGTATCACCTAGATCAATGGCGAATGAAACCAAATTACCAAGATTGTCTCTAAATCTTATCTCAGCAATATAATGCTTCTTAAAGCCCTCCTCCATACTCTTCATTAATGCACTATATATCCTCGATAAAGCCATTTGAAGAGAGATGGGGCTTGAAAAGTCTTCTGGCGTTAACTTTATCTCGCTTAAGCCCTTAATTACTTCGCCTATCTTTGCTTCTCCCTGAAATATCGCTATCCGTTTTCGCTGAATCTCCTCCATACAATATACCCCTATGAAACCATTCACTATACTAGGATTTAAAAGATATCTTAGAGGAGGATAGCTGAGATATAAACATGGATTAGGTGTATACTATGCCATTAGTTGAAAAAGGAGTATTAATAATACCTGTAGAAAGTTTCATCGACAATTACAATATAGTCCTTAAATTGATGGAGCAATTAGTTAACGGCTCAATAAAAAATGCTATAGTATTTCAAGAAATATCTGTAGCAACAGTTAAGGTCTGTGATACTGAAGAGAAATACCAAATAGCGGTATCAATGAACTCTATAGGAGTAAAAGAATATAATAGAGACCTAATTGACCTTTTAAAGAAAGAAAAAACACTCTACTATATCGTAGATAAACCTTTCTGGAGCAAATACTGTAACTTACTAATAAAACGTGAACTATTAAGTAAGTTAAAGACTATTCTAGAGGATAGAAAGGCCGATCTTTGCGTCATGGAAAAAGAGAGATGCTTAAAAGTCGGCAAAGGATTGTGTGGAGCGGGAATAAAACTTGTGCCTATAAATATAGTGCATCCAGTAAGTTATGGTGTTTTCCATCATATAGATTTGTTTAATGAAGATTATGCTAAGGTTATGGAGCATTATGTGAATAATGTAGAAGACACTGATATACTCGTTTACATCGTTTATAATGATGAGTTTGAACCGTTGGTTAAGGTAAATAATGTTCGTAGGTATGTGGAAATAATATATTGTGATACTATTTCAGATATTGTTAGAAAGCTTATTATCAATGGTTTCATATGGATTAATTGTTATTGAAATAATGAATCGATGTCATCAAGTAATATCGACTTCCGTTTTCTTGAAGCATATTCTTCTGCAGTACCCTTTATTACTATCTCATAAAGTCTTGCTTCACTACTTCCTTTAGGTCTTAGTAATCTTCCTAAACGCTGAATAAATTGTCTACGAGAACCAGTTCCAGAGACTATTATACCTACGTTGGCATCAGGTATATCTATTCCTTCATCTCCAACAGTAGTTACGACGAGGATTCCTTTAGACGCTTTTTTGAACTTTTCTAATACATTCCTCCTAGTTAATGAGTCCATTTCTCCGGTGAGCAAATATGCATTAAGGATTCTGCTTAACTCTTTTGCTTGGACGATATATTGGGTGAATACTATCACCTTTGAGCCTTTTTCATATTCTTTAGTAGCTATTTCAGCTGCTTTCTTTAACCTACTAATAGAGTTAGCTAATAATAATCTGATCTTGCTATGTATTTTCAAAGCTTCCTGCGCATTTTTATCCCCTCGCTTTGCTTCTTCAAGAAGCTCAAGGAACGACTTATTGCCAGCCAGAGCTTTATACATCCTATAGAGTCTCTGATATTCTCTTTCTTCTTCGCTCGACAACCTAACTCTTACTGTATAAACTTTAAACTTTGCTAGATAACCTTGCTCTGTCAATTCTGAAACCGATTTATAATAAGCTATTCCTCCTAACAGTGGGAATAGGTCTGTATGTCTCCCATCCTCTCTTATAGGAGTAGCTGAAAGACCCATTCTATATGGTGCTATAGAGTACATTGCTATGATTCTAAACTTGTCAGCTGGTAAATGATGACAGTTATGGGTTAAAATACCATTAGCTATAAACGTATGTGTACCATTTGATGTGAAATCATAGACTACCATTGGTTTGTTGTACTCTTTTATTTCAAGAATCCTGGCTAAACGGTACATGCCTATTTTATTATTTTTGCTAACATTATTACGTATTTTTACATTTAATGATTTCTTGTCAAATGAGAAGATGTCTAAAGCTTTGTTGAAATCTTCGTCCTCTAAACAGATCGAGCATTCTTCGTTCTCTCTACCAGCATAGAGCTTAGCATGCAAACCAAACTTTTTCAGTAGTAGCTGTAATTTAAGTAGTAATTTCTTTGAATTATGTGTAAAACATAGTCTGAAAACATTTCCGTTATCTCTTATAATGGTTCCTTTACATGAGAAGCATGTCTCAATAAAAGCCTTTATTGAGTTTAAAGGAGCATAAAATACTTCGTTAGAAATATCATAATTATACTTCTTACTAGGCAATATCTTAATGATCTTTTTAATCTTGTTTACCAGTTCCTTTGATCTAATCGTGATCATATACTCGTTATCATCTTTACTTCTAATGATTATATCTAGTGATTGTTTAACTTTGATTTCAGTAATTATCTTATTAACCCATGAAATATCCTCTCTTTTAACACGTACTACTACTTGTCCATTAGATTGATCAATAGTACCGTTACAGAGTATGAGTGCAATTAATTCAAGATAGTGTTCAGGCATGTTGTTTTTCGTTTTATGAGGAATTTTTTCTGGTACTAATAAGTAATCACCTAAAACCAGGTCACGTGTTCTAATGATCTCTAAGTTATCGGTATCAAGTTCTTTCCCTTTTCTTAATACTAAGTGGGGATGCGTATCTGTTGCTAATAATTCACTAAAGTCTGTTCTTATGTAGTATATCCTATCACTTTTCTTTGAGAATTTATTTGAGACAATTCCTCCAAGAACTTTTTCACCATCTCTTAGTTCCTGGATCTCTTTAACCCCTCCGTCCTCCATTACTATGAGAGTGTCTCCCGCTAAACATTCGTCAATTATTAAGAAGTCGTAGTACCTACTGAGTACTCCTATATTCTTATACGCTGATTGGTATGTTGTTATTGTTATCGGAGAAAGTCTTTTCTCCTCTGCATAGAAGAACCCTATAAGATGATCCTTTATATCTGTAAACCGCAAGATCATGTCCTTCCATTGAAACATTTGCTCTTTAGTATACGTTACAATGAGAGTACGTCTTTTTAACATAGAAAGAGCAGCAATCGCTATAACCGTCTTACCTGAACCAGTCGGTAGGGCAATAACTCCCTGATATTTTCTCTCTTTCCATGAATTTAATGCTTCTTCTTGATAAGGTCTCAGGGCTCCTGTAAATGAGAAATCATATGGTATTTCCTTGGGTTTTAATAATCCTAGCTCATCGTTAATCCTATAACCTCTTACTGTAATGAACTCATTAAGTTCAAATAATCTATAGGGCTTCAATGCATACGTAATTCCATCAGCGTCTTTGCTCCGGTACTTTAAATCCCCTAAGAAAGTTTCTTTAAGTTGCTCCTTAAGATCATTCCAGATGTTCCATGGTATCTTTACCAATAATTCGCCTATAATGTTATCATAGGTTATAGTTATTTTAAAATACTTTTCAATTTCTTCCCTTAATTTATCATAGTCTCCTTTGAATTCGAGACCATACTCGTTTATTAAGTTGATTACGTCGTCGTAAGAATATCTATTGTTTACTACTTTTCTTATGTTTATTTTAAATAATGACCCTTCGTTTTTAAAATAGCCTATATAGTCAGCTATCTTTAGTAATTCTTTAAATTCATAGTCTTTTAGCCATCTTCGGGCTCTCAGTATATACTCGGTCATACTGTTTTCTCCACTATCTTAGCTTTTTCATTCTTCTCTATCTAGTATATCCGGGTATTCATATAATGTGTATGATGCATTACTACATTCTACTTTTTTATCATGTAGTCCTATGTTATGAACTAATTTATTTAGGTCGTTAAAATATAGCTTGACCTTATCTCCATAGGCAACTATTGTTATCGTGTTCGCTATTAACCTCAATACTTTTTCTTCTAACACAGTATCCTTACTTAATATAAGAGAGTACTTGGTTTCTCTTGCAAAGAATTCATTATACTCCCTGGCCCATATGATGTGATATAGTACACAGATATCTACTTTATACTCTCTTATAGTAGTACAATACTCGATGAAATTATAACCATAAAACCAAGCGTTCATTATACTTTCGTAAACTATATCTTCAAGATTATTTGGGATAATCGAACATATTTTTTCAAAAAATCTAGAAACGCTTTTGTAATAATCATTTAGAGACATGGCCCTATGTATTGTTGATCACCGACCTCTATAAGGTCATCGCGTGGGTTTTTCTTCATCATGTATCCGTATTTAAGACCCCAATCATCCCCTAAAACACTTATATATGAACTAGCTCTATAAAGCTATATTGTATGGCGTATTTAAATATCTAGCTAGACCAGGCACGAGCGTAATCTAAATATTTCTAAAACGCATGTGAAAAAGAAGGATGATGAGGGTACTCGGGTATGACTAGAGTAGATGATTACTTTCCCGCATTACTGACTAAACCGTCTCCGGCAAGTGTTGCAAAACTGAAGAAAAGACTTAGTTCTTGGTTTTCTGGTAACAAGTATGCTTCGTTTCATGCTAGGTTGTTAGCAATAGAGTTTTTGAGATTAATGAAGACTAGAGTATCCTATGGTAAATTATCAGAGATTACAGGAATCCCCGAATCAGTTCTATGTCGTTATGTAAAAGGGTCAATAATTCCGAGTCTTGATCAAGCTGTAAATATATTGGCGAATTTATCATCATCGATAAATGTTAATGAGTTGATAAAGAGATTTCTTGAGAGAGAAAAATCTACCGTAATAGATCTATCAAGGTTATTAGATGACCCATATTTGCTGAGGTTATTATCTTTCATACTACTCTTTGATCTTACAGGAAAGAAGATCGATAAGATTCTTGTAGGTAGGCCAGGCGTATTGCCCTTAGCTACAACGATAGCTCTTGAATTAAATAGCAAGATAGTATTGGCTAAGAATAAGAAATATCCCGGCGTAAGCTATTACGAGGAGGTAATTATTAGGTCTATGAGGGAAGCTGAAACAATTTATGTCGACAAAGACATGCTATCTAGGAGAGATAATGTATTGATAATAACTGATGTAGTTATTACTGGTAAAACTCTTAGAGCCCTAATTAATATAGTTGAGAAAGCCAAAGCTGAAATAACCGATATTGTTACTGTAATAGCAATAGGTAATGAGTGGAGAAAGAGAATTGGAAGAAATATAAAGATCCTTGGGTATATTGAAAAAGTTCTCTTTTAACCCACACTAATATACATATATGATCAGATGGAACAGTTTATTAAGAGGAAATGAATAAAGAAATACTGGACGATATAAATACTCTTATAATTGCGGTGGTGCTTATGAAGATAAGAGAAATTGTAAGAGTTGATAACAAAGGCAGAATTACTATTCCTCTAATCATAAGAGAAGCATTGGATATTAGAGAGGGCATGTCTGTTCTTCTCATAGCTGATACAGAGAAACGAGAGTTAATAGTGTCTCCGATATCTGAGGAAGCAAAATTATTTGAAATAGAGATAGAAATAGAAGATAGACCTGGAGCATTAGCCGAAGTAGCAAATGAATTAGCCAGACATAGCATAGATCAAGTAATGACTAGGTGCACTACTCTGCGGCGTGGGGAAATAGCCGAATGTATAATGGTTGTAGATACATCAAAGTCGGCGATAACTACCGAGAAGGAACTAGAGAACCTTATAAAGAATTTAAGACCAATTAGGATCGTTAAGGTCAGAGCTTTTCAAAAGGGATAAAAACAAGATAGTGTATATAAACACTCCTTATACTTTTTTACACAAACAAGTCATTTGTCAAGGGAGTTAGAATGCATTATGTGGTAAAGAAGGGAGTCTATGCTATCGGAGGATTCGAGCTAAGCACTTTTTATGATAATAGAGTCTACTTAATAGATCTCGGAAAATACTATGTTCTTGTAGACTCAGGTAGCATTTTCGGATTTAATGATATTCTCCGAAATATGCTAGAGCTAGGTTTTTCCCCAAAGAGGATCAAGTATATTATAATATCTCATGCTCACATAGAGTCCTCTAGCGGATGCTACATGTTCTATCATGTTTCTCGAACAACACAAACAATAGCTCATGAACCTGATGCATCAATGATAAGGAAAGGCGATAGCAAATACACAAACGCTTGCGAATATGATGTTGTTTACCCCTCTTATCCTGTGACTATTTCAATACCGCAGGATGTAAAGTCGTATACTGTTTCCAAAGAACCCTTAATTATGATAATTCATACTCCAGGACATACTAAAGGATCAATCTCTGTTGTCTATGAAGATAACAGCCATAAACTTATTTTCTTATCGGATGCATTGGGTCCTCTTTGTAAAGAATGGTATTCAAATATAGATGATTATTTGAATAGTCTTGAAGAATTATGTGGCTATGAAGCAGATCTATATTGTACTAGTACTGAGTGTTTACAGCGAAGAGAATTTCTTGAATTATCTGAAAAATTAAAAGAGAAGGCAATAAAAGGAGAATTATGGGTTGAGTGTTGCCGGGGCAAAAAGTCTACGTAGGTTGCTGCGGCTTCCCTATTTCAAGGAAAAGATATTATTCATTGTTTAGTATTGTAGAGCTGCAAAACACTTTCTACGACCTACCAGATATTTCGTGGTTTGAAGCTCTTAGAAAAGAAGCTCCAGAAAACTTCATATTTTCTATTAAGGCATGGCAGGTTATTACGCATCCTAGTAAGAGTCCTACATGGAAAAGAATTAAGCAAACATTATATGGAAACATAGACAATTATGGTTGGCTAAAACCTACCAAAGAGAATTTCAATGCGTGGAATAGAATAATTGAAGCAGCGAGAACATTGAACGCAAAATTTATCGTTATACAAACACCTCCTTCTCTACCATATACTTCTGAATCGGTAAAATGGATTAGAGAATTTTTCAGCCAAATAAAGCCCATTACTCCAAAAGGCATTCATGTAGGATGGGAGCCTAGAGGAGAATGGATTAAAGAAAAAGCATTACATGATCTTGCAAAAATATTAGAGGAATATGATATAATCCATATAGTTGATTTATTTAAACGTAAGCCTCTCTATAAGGGTGGGTTACTATATACGCGGCTCCATGGACTCGATGGCGAAATTAATTACAAATATAAGTATAAGGACGAAGACTTAGAAAAACTTGCAAAGATGATAATTGATCTTGGGTATAGAGAAAATTATGTACTGTTTAATAATATCTACATGCTCAAAGATGGCCAAAGGTTTAAAGAGATCGCCAAAATGAATGGTCTTGAAACATATTGATATTTTACGACAAAGGGCCTTCATTCCATCGATACAGGCTACACCCGCGGGGGTCTAATAAACTACTTGTCCCCCGCCGCGGATACTGTATCTCATCGGTGCGGCCCATTTATATTTATAATCGTAGAAAGAGTTTATACTCTCGTCGCTAAATACTTATGCAGATACACAAGGTGATATTGTTGACTATTTACTGGGAACGATGTTCATTTTGTGGTAGATATCATGTTATAAGACAATGCACCATGTATTCGGATGTACTAGTGTGTCCTTACTGTTGCTTCTCCTGTCCAAAGAGAGAAAATTGTCCTAAGCCTGTGTGGGTTGTTGAAGCAAAAGTACGGGTTGCCAAGGAGTACAAGAAACCCATTCCCCCTAAGCGTGAAGCGGAAAAGATTCTGCTCGACCTATTAAGCCGCCTCGAGTCTTCTTCAAGTTCAGAAAAATAGTATATTCTTATCCTGTTCTAGGTGCTATCCAGTATGTTAATGTTCCTCCACCGGGTAATTCAAATTCTACTTTAAGTGGTTTATCAGTATCAAATTCTAATAGCATGTTCTTTGATGCGGTAGCGGCCTTGAGTGTCGCTTCAAGTAGCTTTACTCCATACCGTGCAACAGCCTTGTCTACAGTAGATGTGAGCAGTATTAATGGATTATCTTGCTCAAACACACCATGATATTCCTTTTGCTGCGTTGTTCCTCTAACCTCAAATTTATTCTCAGAGTAAATGAAAATCGCTTCTTCACCAATCAGCTTTAAATCTCTAATAATATTCTTATAATCGTCTGAAAGCATTCTGATAGATACTCCTAATTGTATATTGATTTCAGGGATTTTTTCTTCAACTCTTTCTTTTAATGACAAGTAAAATGTTCTTTCAACGCCCGTCTTTTTATCTTTAAGCATAAACTTTAACACCCTCTTTTCGCGATCTAATTCAAGAATAACAACGTCATTTCTTGACCCTCTTCGTGCAATTCTATTAAATTCATCAGCACTTACAACAAAGAATTCTTCCTTATCACACAAGTATTCTTCGAACGCGATTGATGGTATTTTGAGTATCGTCATAGTGGTCTTATCTGGACTAAGCACTCTAGCTTCAAGCACATCAGGCTCCGCATAAAACGGTATTTCATCAACAATTTTCGCTAATGTCTGGGCAATATACTTAAACTTTGATGCTGATGGATAGACAGCCCTAAACACCAAATTTCACCTCTGTCTACACCTTATTCTTATATTTGGAATAGTATTTATAGCTAAATAATAGGGTTGTTTTTGAGATAAGAATATTATCTTTCAAATGTTTTTAAATAATGTGTAAAGCTATAGCGTATTCCATAACTTCCTTAACTTTATAGTAAGTGATCTATAGGTGCATACTCATGGAGAAAGCTATTGAAATAAAAGTAGATCTGGGGAAATATAAATACGTTGATTTAGAATTAGATAAAGCCATAAATTTAATTGAAAAGATTATTGAAGAAAAAGGAGAGACTATAGACTTAAGCGAGACATTAAGATTTCTCAAGAATTTTGATGAGTTCTATAATTACATGAAAAAGAAATTTAAAGACTTCTTAACCCCGCCTAAGTCTTCGGAAGATTTGCTTTTAGGCAGAGTTGTTGTTGATAAAGTTAAGCTATATGTTAGTAATGATACTAAAAGAGTAGTAATAGTGTTCGATCGAAGAGTGGATTTAGATTTTATCAAGAAAATGCTACAAGATCTTGGTTATAGTGAGATAAAAATACATAGAGAGTTTTACTGATTCCAATTATCTATATGAGTTCGTATTATTCTATGGCCCCACGTATAGGTCGAATGTTTATATTTAATTATTTTGCTGACTTGCTCTTTCTTCTACTCTTTTTACTTTTTGTTGTTTTCTTGCTGCTCTTTTTGGTCCTCTTCTTTTTCTTTTCTTTCTTCTTCTCTTTAACAGCTATGGAAATTGACCGTGTTTTTCCGAATTCTTTAACCAGTTCATTTAGCCCTACTTGGCCTTCTAGGTATTGTAGCCAAAGTTCAGTTCTCTTCACAAAATCACTTAGATCCAGTATTGAAAATTGTTTTGTCTCTAATTCTTCTATTTCCACCTCTGCCTCTGACTCTTCTGTTGTTGGTGTTTCCTCTGATTCTTCCGTTATTGTCGATTCTTCAATAACTTCTTCTTCAAGCTTCAATAGTCTATCACCGCATTAGACAGTATCTCTATAATGTTAGCTGACAAAAATTATTAGTTAATCTAACTTTAAACTTTTGTGTATAATAACTTACATAATATTCAGAACACATATGTTCTTAAAACGTTTTCTTTATGTTGACCATATAGAGATTGTTGCCTAACGAGACTACAGCGTTAAACCTTGGTATCGATGATACTGCTAACTTTATTGCCTGGATCCTAGAGTACTCAGCGTATCCTGCAAGAGTTCTAGAAATATAATCCAGGTTTCTATACTCAGTTATGTTAAAAACAGCTTTGACGTATGAATTGAGTATTATTGCTTCACTAACATCTAAAGGCTGCTGGGTTATGGCTATAATTCCTACCCCGTATTTTCTACTCTCCATGAACAATCTCGATACTATACTTCTACTTCTATTTCGTTTGAATAATAAATGGGCCTCATCTATAACTACTAATAGTTCTCGTGGTAATTTTTTAGAAAGATACATAACGTTCATTAATTTATTTAAGAAAGTGTCAACATATAATGCCCTTGCATGATGGCTTGGCAAAGAAGCCAATAATATTATTGTAGGCTTACTCAATACATCATTAATTGATAGTCTTGTCTCAGTAAAGATATCCTGCATTAAGAGCTGTATATATGGTTTTATCCTCTCAAATCTCTGATCTTCTTTACTTATTTCATCAATTAACTTAACAATATCTCTAAACGATGGAGGTTCTCTTGTCCATGTACTTGGATCGTTTTCAATTATACCTTTTCGCGAATATGCTTCAAGGAATAGTTCCTCTAGTATTTGGCGCTGGATATATCCTAGATTAAACAGTGATTGAATTATATCAGCTAGTTCTATCGACCTATGTCGTGGCGAAATATTTTTAGATAGTTCAAATGGATTTATCGATGCCTTGACCGCATCCAGTATAAGAAGATCTTTACCTAGCTCTTCAACTAAGTCGATATATTCATTATGATGATCAAGTATTATAAACGATATATTATGTTTCTTAAATGCTTGGCTGACTATTATCTTGGCTAGACTAGATTTGCCCATGCCGCTAGAGCCGAATATCACAATATGTCTGTTCGGCAGCTTATCATAGTCTATTGTTATTGGCCCTTCATATCTTTTCCAATACCAGGTCTTGCCTCTCTTTTTACCTATAATTGGATCCTGATTTATTTCATGAAATACTTCTTTAGGCTTATCATATACTAGCACGGCCTTCGAAAAACCAATAGTTATTCCTTTAGGCTCCTGTTTATAGGAGGGCTTTTCTCCAAAGAAGTACATGAGAAATAAAGGCATTATTGGTAGAGAATGCCAAGACGCAATAATAACGATCATAGCGAGTAATAAGTCGATCATACTTTTAGAACAAAATATCATCAAAGACATTGGAATAGTGTTTATGATAACACCTATGACGTAATCTTGTTTAAGATAATGCGATTTCAATATAGCTGAGATACATAAGTATATGCCTATAACTAAGAATAATAAAGCCTCCCTGGATAAAGCATTAGATAATCTAGCACCGCTAGATAATGTCTGTCTAAAACTATCAGCGAACCTAACAATAACTCTGGGCAATGGATCTTTCTTCATACTTGAAGAAAGTACTCCATAAACGAGTATCGTGTTAAAGAATAATACCTCTATGTAGACGTTATGAAGTTGAGTAATTAGAAGATTATTCTTAAATACTATAAGGATCCTTAGTGAAAGAAATAATAAAGCAATAATTATCGACCTTGATAATAATACTATTAGTATAGCGAATAAGCTATAAAATAATGGCATTATGAACATACTAGCAAATAATCCGTAATAGGCATCCAATATATTTGCTGATAAAAAGACAGTAATAAGTAGTAATATGGCTAATTTCCTTAAATTAATCATATTGGTGATTGGACGGCTTATTTTCCTACGCATAAGCTATCAATAAGAACTAGTGTAGCTGTAAATATATAGTCTCGTCTCACAAGCCCATGATGGTATATAATAGGGGTGAATTCACTATTATATGAGCATGGAATCTGCTATGATATATGTAGCTAGCTCAAAGTTGATAACTTCATGAAAACAAGATCCCTGTTGGAAAGGATTTGAGAAAATGAATGATATAGTTCCATCAATACCTTTAAGGAAAATACTATGTGAACACGAGTCTATAGAATGTTTAGAGAAAATAGGATATGTCAAGATAAGTGAGGTTCAGAAAAAGGCTTTTGAAGCAATAGTTAATGGTTTTACTACAATAGTGGTTTCACCTACAGGAACAGGTAAAACTGAGGCAGCGTTATTACCCATACTATATGTTATTGATAAAAGAAAGTTAGCGCCAATAGCAGCAATATATGTTACACCGCTAAGAGCTCTAAATAGAGATATCGCTGAACGTATGGAGAAATTATGTAAATGCTTCAATATAAACATAGCATTAAGACATGGTGATACGCCAAGAACTGTAAGGAGGAAGATAAGGGAAAATCCCCCTCATATACTTGTTACAACGCCTGAAACTTTTCAGTACATTATTACAGATGAAATGATGTTGGAATTTATTAAGAACCTTAGATTCGCAGTCATAGACGAATTAAGAGAATTAGTTACTAGTAAGCGTGGTATAGAATTACTCTCGGCCATAAATATTATTGAGCGCATTATAGGTAGGAGGCTCGTAAAAGTTGGATTAACCGCTACGCTTTCAAACCATCTCTCAATAGCCAAGCTTTTAGATAGCCTTAATAGAGTAAGAATAGTGACTTCACAAGCAATAAAGAATATGGAAATTGAAGTTGTGACACCAAGTAGTGAAGAAGCAGGCAATATCGATGGATATGATCCGGCGCTTGTAGCCAGAGTGAAATACGTAATAGACTTGATCAAAAGATATGGAAGTGTACTCATCTTTGTAAATACAAGGGATCTTGCGGAAAGATTATCTTTTCTAATAACTCGTTTAGGGAAGGATATAAAAGTTGGAGTACATCATGGAAGCTTATCTAGAGAACATAGAATTAGTATTGAAAGACTATTTAAAGATAAGAAAATCAATGCCCTCGTAGCAACATCAAGTCTTGAGCTGGGTATAGATGTAGGTCATATAAACTATGTTATCCAGTATATGTCGCCAAGGCAGTCAGTGAAACTTGTACAAAGAATTGGAAGAAGTTTTCATACGTTTACCGGCGTTTCTAAAGGCTCAATAATAACTTTAGATAATTTATTTGATATCTTAGAGTCGATAGCCTTAGCCCGTAGATCGTTGAACAACATTCTTGAAAGAGAGGAAATACCTCAAAAACCCTTGGATGTGCTAGCTCATCAAATTGTGGCAAGAGTGTTGATAGAGCCTGGTGTTAACCTAATGAAGCTATATCACGAATTTTATTCTTCAAGAGTATTCAATAATATTGATTACGATGAATTCATGAGGGTTATTGAATACTTAGAGTATTCTGGCATAATTCGTGTAAAAAATAATAGAGTTTACATGGGAAGAAGAACTAAAACATATTACTACAATGTCACAATGATACCGGATACTAGAAACGTGCCTGTGATAGACTTAAGTTCTAATAAGAAAATTGGTGTTTTGAACGAAGAATTTGTTATACTAAATTGTGAAAAGGATACTGCAATAGTCCTTGCAGGTGGATTATGGAAAGTTATTGATTATGACAAGGATACGGGAAAACTCTATGTAGAGCCCTTAGAGGCTAGTAGTGAGGCAATAATACCGAGGTGGGAAGGAGAGACTATTCCCGTAGACTATTACACGTCTAGAGAAATAGGAGCTTACTTAAGATTATTGCCAAAATACGGATTTAACTTGTTAAACATACCGATATTTCGGAATAAACAACTGCTTAAAGTAAGCAAGTATTCGTTGGATAAAGTTGCAGATGTGACTAGGAAGGCGTATAGAGAGTTTAGAGGCGTCCTACCTAGTGATAATCTCATATTAGTTGAGATCAATAAAAGGAACAGGATCCTCGCAATTTATTCATTCATAGGTAATAGAGGCAATAATCTATTAAGAGAACTAATTACTGCTGCCTTAAGGAAGAGACTTTTAGGGCAGATATACTCGACTATTTCACCATATTACATACTAATACAGTTTCCAAAGGGTATGATATCTAGTAGTGAAATATTAGACATATTTAAAGAACTAATAGAGTTGTATGAGAACGGTAGGTTGCTTGAATATATTGAAAAGATTGTGAAAAATAGCAATACCTATCTTTGGAGGATTTATTTCGTTGCCCAAAGATTTGGCGCCATTGACGTGAAGAAGACCAATATAACAAGATCAGTTTTACAAGGTTATGTTGATACAGTCATTGGCAGAGAAGCATTTAAAGAAACTATGCTGAGAGATTATGATTTAAATGCATTAACCTCATTGCTCAGTAAATTACGCTCCGGGGAGATAAAGATGAGAGTTATTGAAACAGACGAACCCAGCATCCTATTAAAAGAAGCACTACAAAGAATACCATATGGCTACAAAGTTTATGGGGTTATAGACTTAAACGAGTATAAAAACAGGCTTTTGAACAAGAAAGTTACATTACTATGTATCATTTGTGGACATAAGTGTACTTTGAGGCTTAAAGATATAATTAGGTGTGAAAATATTAGTTGCCCTAATTGCCGCTCTAAAGCTTTAGCGGCCATAAAGGGTGATGGTAGTAGAGAATACGAGATCTTAAAGAAAGTTTTATCAAAGAAAAGAATTAAGGCTGAGGAATTAAAAGTATTTAAAGATCTTCAAAAACGGGCATTACTAGTCATGAATTATGGGATCAATGCTATAATAGCTTTAGCAAGTCTTGGTGTAGGACCCCATGAAGCCCAACGAATATTAGGTAGGGTTGTGACTCATAATGAGGATTTAATAAGACTACTGTATGAAGCCGAAAAGAAGTTTATTAGGATAAAGAAGTATCTTGATTAAGGGATCAGGCCCATGGACCTAAATGCTGATAGTATATCCTCTCTATAAGCCCTAGTAGGTCTTCTCCAAGCATCAGCCACGCCTAGTATCACAGGTATGACAACTCTTTCTACTAGAACATCAGATATAGGACATACGTCTAAACAAATTCTACATCCAGGGCATGGAACTTTAGGTAATGGTCCGTAAGCTGTCAATTTTACAAGTCTATGGGGACACCATATTACACAACTAGCGCATTTTGCACAGCAATGAATTCTGTATATTATCTTTATTGTATCAGCTACGTCTTCGAACCCTTCGGTACTATTAAGCTTATATGAAAGCTTATTATCCTCGACTAGTATATCGGCTTTATTGGATCTTATAAGCCATGTGTTATTGTATCTTACAACATTAAACTTTATCATCTTTAATTGGCTAGTGAAGTTTAGTTGCGCTTCTTCTGGAATTAACTTTTTACTAAATATGATCTTTCCTTCAAGCATATCATCTTTAATATCGATGTTTAATGGTGCAAGGCCGTGTTTGCTATGTAGAAGCCTGTTTTTATACTCGTTAATCCATTTAACTTCATAATCCTTGAGTCTAACTACTATTCTCTCTTTAGCCCTAGCAGGTGTAAGCCATCGCCATAATCCATATTTAATCCACTCGATCGGCTGATCTAGTCTCTTTCTCCACGATTCTAAAACAGATATCCATTTATTCCATAGATCTGGATAGGTTTTTTCGACTTCTTTGAATTCTGCAAGAGTGCTTGAAGGACACATGAAGCATCCTAATCTTTCAAAACCTTGGTCATATAGTTTGTTGTAGGGTAATTTGTACTTGTATATATAAAGCCAGACATGTAGCTGGCTCCATTCCTGGATAGGAGAAATACTTAGTAAATTAGGGATCCATTTATTTCTCCACACCCTAGGGCTTTTTGCGCGGTCTATAGATTCAAATGCTCTCTGACCAACAATATTTAATGCGCCATTAGACCATTTTACTCTAGCTATTTTTGCTAAAGGAACTAATTTTGCTATTTTACAACACCATCGATAATCCTTTCCCGGCGGGCCAAAGATGTCTACTGAATTCCAGAACGCATTGCCAGCGCTGGCTATAACTGTTTTTAAACCATATTTTTCAGCAACATAATTAACATTACTGATTGTCTCAGGTAATTCTAAGCCAGTATCATTAAATAATAGTGTTGCCTTACCTAGAGTCTCTATTGTTAGATAAAGGGATGTTAGACTATCTTTTCCGCCAGAATAAGAAACAACAACCTCTTTACCAGTCTTTGCAAACATGCTGTAAATGAATGCTTTAGCTCTGGACTCAAAATAGTATATGCCGTAGTCATTGTGTTTAAGAACTTGATTTATATCGGCTTTCTTCAAGCTACTTTCGACGGGGCTTATGAATGACTTAAAAGACTTTGTTACAACTAGTTTCCCATTTACATTCTCTGCTATACCTAAAGGTACCATGTCTTTATTAACAATTACTACTTGTTTTGAATTGGAAGAATAATTTTCTCTAATAACCTTCTTTTCGCGAACTCTTTTCTCATTGACTATAATATAGTCAACTAAGTTGTCTCTAACAGCCAGATATGCTCCAGTAGAATTTAGTCTAAATCTCCAAGCATCCTTAAATGGATCGTAATATAATTGTCCAAGTACATTGCCTGATGAAACAACTTCCCACATTAGATCCCAATGAGGCACTTTATTTAGTAAGAGAAAATATCCTTCAAAGAACTCTTTAAATATCTTAAGGTCTCCAAATTCGTTCATTATACCTTCTCTAAGCTTATCTAGATCCCTGTTAAATGCTGGTCTTGCATCCCCAGGTTCAGTTAAGTTTAACTTGATAATCTTATTTTTATCTTCATGTCTAGGTTTAAGCAGGGGAACATTATATTCTAGATCCCAGTATATTTCTGCGACCTTGGGCCATATCATTGATTTGCACCTTTTTCGTCACTTTACTTAATCCATATATACCTTTATATTCAATTGTTATGTGTACTGCCAATATTATCTAAAATACTTTCACCAAACTCTCTCCATTATATAAAGCTCTTGAGTTCAGCGGGGAAAATAAATGGGCGATATAATATCCTTTGTTCAAGAACTGATAGTAAACGTGACGATAGTGGCATGGATCATGTTCTTCCTAACATGGGCTGTAGGATGGGCTATTAGAGGTGCTCCAATTCCTTTTCTTAGAGTTAAGCGTACAGGCCAAAAATTTATTGAGGATGCTATATGGGCTGCGTTTTGGCTTGCTATGGGTAGTACTGTATTTGCTCTAATAGCATATGTCGCTAGTCAGTTGCAACAGCCTTTCCCTGAGCCACCAGTAGTATGATAGGGATAAAATAGGGGTCCTTGATGGAATATGATCTACTGGTTTTAGCGTTCTACTTGAGCGTACTTACGTATTATCTTGGCGTATTATTCTATATGTTACCATTACCCTTCTATGGGGTTAAGAAATGGGCTCCAACATTGATAGTTGACGGAATATTTTCTGCATCACTTGTCTTCTCGTACACGCTTATTTTGGAGACAATTGAGTATTTTGGGAAGTTATTTGGTAGTGATTGGAATAATTTTTATGTCTGGATCGGTTTAAAAACTGGAATAATTACTTCGTTCTTAGTCTTACTAAAGATAATTGGAACAGGTCTTTCTCTAGGTGGATTACAGTTCTTAGCTAACTCTATAATTTCCTCACTGATCTCTGTTCTCACGAATGTCTTAATGCTGTTATTAACTATATCAGTTATATCAACCGTTTTGACAAATTATGGTGCAAAGCTTCTCGCACTAGGTATAGTGTTGCACTCCGTACCGTTTAGAATCCTACGTGCTAGTGGTGCAATGATCATATCGGTTATAGTAGTGTTTACAATAGGATTACCATTAATGCCTGTTTTTGTAGAATCAATAAGCCAGCCCACTACATTGCCTAACTCAGCTATATCGTCTTATGGATTAACTTATGCTCGTATAATTACCGAGGATCATTTTGGCAATAGATTAAGGTATCCAGTCATAAGTGTCTATAGCCGAGACAAAGCCACGTTATTAGCAAAATATTGTGGTGATAGGAATGGTATTGTTGACGCAACTAACCCTGACAAAGGTTTACCAGGATCGGCACAATACTATATATTATTAGAGTACTGTGGATTAAAAATCTGGATAAAAATAGATCCGTTTTCAGACTACTATAAGGTAAATAATAATATTTACTTCCGCATAAAAGCCGACAATATTGCTGAACTAGGTAACAGAAGAATTATCTATATAAAGAATGGTAGCATAGTTCACTTGACTAAAATAGCTGATGGAGTATTTGATGCAACATTAAATGTTATAGATAACGCAACATTATATGTCGTATTATTCAAGCATGACTGTCACGTAGCTGAAGTTAATGGAACAAAAATTGAACCAAGTTATATAACAGAATATATCGAGTATGGCATATCTTATGAGATCTATGAATATCATCTAAGCAGAGGATACTATGATATAATACTGGAAATAGAATTTTATGGTCAAGAGTTAAGGCCAAATGTGAGTGAAAAATACTATGTTAGAGACACAGGTAATATTTCATTTACCGATCCAATTAATATCATAACCCCAATAGCGTACATTATTTTCAACTTATTCATAGGCCCAATAGTCTATGTAGCAATATTGTTTTCTGCATCTATAGCTCTAGCCAAATTGCTTGGTGGTGTCGCCACAGGTATTATGAGAGCATTAACTGGTGGTATTTAATGAAGCCTTTTGAGAGAATAATGGTTGTCATGATCGTCTTTATGGTGTGTTTATCTATACTGAATATGGACTTGAGAAGGGCCTTGGTTATGAACTTCATCTTTATCTTAACAATAATGATAATAAAGTTCGTAATTATCCGGGCGAGTTCGTATGAAAGTAAGGATTAATTTAATAGAAAGGATAGTTAGGGTTCTAAAGGAGTTAATGGGTTACGAGAACATTAATATAAAGGTCCGTGATAGTTACCTAATAGTCTCTAGGAGCAATAATGTGAGTGTAATAAAATATTTGATAGTTGATGAAGTGGATTATGGTGTGAAAGAACTAGATCAAGCAATGTTGTATCGTTACATCGAAGCTTTTTCTTCAACATATTCTAAACTTCCTGATGGCTGTGAGCTAAAAATAATAAAGATGGCAAAAGGGCAGGGGAAGCTTATAAGAAAAATAGAGAATGAAATGTTGAATATCAAGGCAATACTTGAAAATGTAAGTGAACCACACTTGATCAAGAGATTAGAAAAGAGGTTAGAAACACTACAATACATTTATAGTAGGCTTATTTCGAGCAATGATGTGGAAAGGATCTCTTTAATAATCAAGATCCGGCATGAAGGGATAAACGAGAATAATGTTGTAGATTTTATAGAGTCTACAGCGGAGGTTGTAAAATCTCTGTTTAGGTTGAATTTAGGGCTAAAGATAAGAGACGCTAGACCTAGCGAGATCAGGGATATCATAGAGTATGAGATTGGGTTGTCAAGAAAGTATAGAGGGAAACCCATTCTTGTTGAATCGAAAAGACTTGCAGCATTAAACCCAATACCCTATCATAAGAGGCCGCGTGTCGAAGAATTCTCTGGGATCTATATTGGAAAAGACTTGGATACAAACTGGCCTGTAATAATTGATGAAGAGACGTTATATAAGCACATACTAGTTGTCGGGCCTACAGGTATGGGAAAGACAACAACCTTGGCAACGATCATTGAAAACTATATATCATTATATGATAATGTCGTACTAGGCTTTGACTATAAAGGAGATCTCGTATCATTGGTTGATAGAACTCTGGTAAATGTCGTTACGCCTAGAGAGGCTTCTTTAAATGTACTTATTAAGCCTGAATATGTTGATAATATTGATTGGGCACTAATAATATCTGATGTATTGGAGAAGGTTTTGGGTATAGAGGCTAAGAAAGTTTCGACTCTTATAAAAATCATTGTTGAAGGCAAAGTAGATGAGTATGTAAATGATCCTAGAAAGATTTTAATGAACCCCGATCTAACGTATTTAGCAAGCGTTATAGAATTAATTGCTTCAAAACCTAGATATGGTGCGCTCATAAAGTATTTTGATACACAGACGTTGTTTAACTTAAACGGATATGGTACAGCGTATCAATGTATATATTCAGGGATAGTTGTTAGCATAATATCTTATCTTACTTCAATGAATAAGCTTAGAGAGAAGCTCATAGTCATTGATGAGGCTTGGAGAGTTAGTAGACTGAAGTCGCTATATACGCTGATTAAAGAGGGGCGGAGTAGAAAAGTGGGTGTGATTTTAGCTACTCAAAACATTGAAGACATACCGGTAGAGATCCTAGACAATATCCATACATTAATAATATTCGGGTCACATAGCGATGAATATCTCTCTAAAATAGCTAATATTCTTGGGATTAGAAAACATGTGATAGAGGGGTTAAAGAGATTATCAATAGGTGAAGCTCTCATATTCAACTCGTTAGATCCCCACCCCATATTAGCTAGGATCGAGCCTCCTCGGGCTATAAAAAGAAAAATTGGTAAAACTACAATATAGACGAGATAGGGCTATGATGATTGGTGGGCTTAACTGATTAAATGAAGAATGCGGTCGTATCTGAGCTTAGTAAATAACTTATATAACCCAGTTAACATTCGACAAGACATAGGTAATCCTAGTTAGTAATTTGTAGAAAAATGGTGTGGGAGGTGTTATCGAGTGGGTGGAAGGCAGAGAACGAGTTTATTCTTAACAAAGGAGAAGACCGAAGAAAGAGTCTCAAGAAGTACAAAGGCGAAGAAAGGAAAGAAATGAATATTAAGAAGAATTTTACGCCTAGGCGTGAAAAAGAGCTAATAGTGGCCATACCCTCATCAATACTATATGTTGAGCCTAGTTTAAGGGAGAAAACGCTAAAAATAGCTTACATAATTAGATGCTTGTCTATTTTTAGAGTTGATAAATTAGTACTATATTATGACAGGACTATAGAGTGGAGCGAACATGAAAGGCTCGTTAAATTATTTGAGAAAATATATCAATGTTACATGATTCCGCCTTATTTAAGGAAAAAACTCATACCATTAGATCCTGATCTCAAGTTTATGGGTTTAGTCCCCCCTCTAAGATTAAATATTTTTGATGTGTCCAAAGAACCTAGTTTAAATGAGTATAGGTTGGCTTATGTTCTCGACAGGAATGAAGACTATGTTATTGTTGATGCCGGGCTAGACGAGAATATCAAAGTATTTTGTAGGGAAGAATGTCCTCAAGAAAGCGAAATAATACTAATCAAGATCACAAGCATTAATCCTCCTCTAGGACAATATTCTAAAAGCTTCGAGAAGATTGTCTATAAAGGACCTAGATATACTAGGCTAGATAATCTAGTCGAACTAACTACTAAGTATAAAGACACGCTATATATCATCGCTACCAGTAAGTACGGGGAAACGGTTTCATTAAATATGCTTAGCAAGCTGGCGAAATCCTTTATGCGTAAGAATGGAGTCTTGCTACTATTTGGAGGGCCAAGGTATGGTCTTTTCGATATTGCTAAATCTTATTATAGTGTAGACCTGTATGAGTTAGTTGATATAGTTTTAAATGTTATTCCAATGCAAGGTACTAAGACTGTTAGAACAGAAGAAGCTCTTTATGCTGCATTATCATTATTAAATCTTGTATTAAAATAGAAGTAGGAGTAGGTTTTAATACACCCGAATAAGGTTAAACCAATATAGCGCTAAGGTGGCATAGCATGGGCGCAAGGAAGCATCATGCACCACGACGTGGAAGTCTGGGTGTTAGGCCAAGGAAGAGAGCAGCTAGAATTGTCCCTAGAGTTAGGTCTTGGCCTGAAGTTGTTTCAGAAACACCGTTACTACTGGGTTTTGTAGCATATAAAGCAGGTATGACCCACGCGATAATAATAGATGATAGGCCGGGATCATATACTTATGGAAAAGAAGTATTTGCGCCATTAACAGTGCTTGAAGCGCCACCAGTAGTTGTATTAGCTGTAAGAGGATACAAATACGATCCTATGTACGGATACAGGACTATTGGAGAAGTATGGAAGAGCCCTATTGGGACCCTAGAAAAGATTAGTGAAGAATTTAGTAATAGGCCTTTTATAAACAAGTCTCCAGAAGATATTGTTAGACAATATTTAAAGGGGTTAAGAAAAGCATTACCATGTCTTGTTAAACCTGATGAGTCATCGAAATATAAATACAAGTTTATTGAAAATAATTGGGAGCGTAAATTAGATCAATTACTAAGTAATGAGCTAGACGATATTAGAGTCATAATATCAACGATCCCTGTAATAACAGGTATTGGTAAGAAGAAGCCAGAGCTCCTCGAGATAAAGATTGGTGGAGGTAAACAGTTCGAAGACAGGCTAGAGTATGCCAAGAAAATACTTGGTTCAACCGTAACGGTATTTGATGTCTTTAGGCCCGGACAGTTTGTTGACGTTATAGGAGTTACTAAAGGTAAAGGATTCCAGGGTGTTATCAAAAGATTCGGCGTTAAAGAACTTCCAAGATGGCATAAGCATAGAAAAGGAAGTAGAAAAGTTGGTGCAAGAAGCCCAGGTATTGGAACGCTTAGTACAGTGCCACAGCCTGGTCAGATGGGCTTCCATAGAAGAACCGAATATAATAAGAGGATTATACGTATGGGTGAAAACGGGATAGAAGTAACTCCTTCAGGAGGCTTCATAGGATATGGTATAGTAAAGACGCACTATGTAATGTTACATGGCTCGGTAATAGGTCCTAGGAAAAGGTTAATTGTACTTAGACACCCCATCAGGCCTCCTGACTGGGTACCTGAAGGTGCTCCCCAAATAGTATACCTAAGCCTAACTAGTAAACAAGGTGTTTAAAGGTGATGATATAATGGTATGGTCTATTGTTATTCCTATGAGACTTGAACCGATTGTAGCAAATGTATATGATCTAGAGGGAAACATTGTTGAAGAAATTAAACTTCCACCAGTATTCTCATTGCCTGTCAGAAAAGATATTATTAATAGAGCTTTCTTATCAGCTTTTACTGCTCGTTTACAGCCTAAAGGAAGAGATCCTTTGGCTGGTAAAAGAACTACTGCTAGAAGCTGGGGCGTAGGCCACGGTATTGCACGTGTTCCTAGGCTACCTAATGGTAGAGCGGCATTTGTATCTTTTGCCAGAGGAGGTCATAGAGCATTTCCACCTACACCTGAAAAAAGAATTCATGAAGAAATAAACAGGAAGGAAATGGCTCTAGCAATAGCATCCGCTTTAGCAGCGACAGCCAAGCCGGAATTTGTTGTGAAAAGAGGTCATGTATTGAAGATTAACAAGCTTCCAATAATACTTGTTGATGAAGCTGAGGATAAGATTACTAAAACACGTGAAGCAAGAGAATTGCTTAAAAAACTGGGATTATGGGATGACGTGGAAAGAGCTCATTCAAGAATAAGAATAAGGGCTGGTAAGGGTAAAATGAGAGGAAGACGTTATGTAGAGCCTAAGAGCATATTGTTTGTGATCTCTGATCAGGGTAAGCCGTTTAGAAAAGCTGTAGAAAACTTGCCGGGAGTTGATGTTGTTACTCCTAATTTGCTAAGTATTCTGCATTTAGCGCCGGGAGGAGTGCCTGGTAGATTAACTGTGTTTACAAAGAGGGCTATAGGCTTTATTGCAAAGAAGTTTGAGGTGATAACTCCATGAGTGACCCGTATAAGATTATCATAAGGCCTCTTCATACAGAGAAGGCATTGTCAAAAATTGAGAAAGAGAATACCCTAGTTTTCATAGTTGATAGAAGGGCCACTAAGCATGACATTAAACGGGCTGTAGAGACCATATTTAATGTAAAGGTTGAAAAAGTTAGAACACTTATTACACCCCGTGGAGAGAAAAAGGCGTATGTTAAGCTAGCCCCGGAGTATAAGGCAACAGAAATAGCTACCCAGCTTGGCCTAATCTAATGGGGTTGATACTATGGGTAAGAGAATACTTGTTCAGAGAATGGGAAGAGGTTCGCCAACGTTTAGGAATAGAGGGCATTTAAGAGTAGGTCCTGCAAGATATCCGCCATTACCAACGAACATTACCTTGAGGGGACGTGTTGTCGACTTACTACACGATCCGGGAAGATGGGTTCCACTAGCTAGGGTTGTCTTAGAGAATGGTGAAGAATTCCTAATGCCAGCTGTTGAGGGAATGTATGTCGGCCAGGTAATCGCCATAGGTCCTGATGCAAGTATAAGTAATGGAAACATATTACCCATTGGAAAGATCCCTGAGGGTACACAGATATCAAATATCGAGCTGAGGCCAGGAGACGGAGGCAAGATAGCAAGAGCTTCAGGAACATATGCAGTGATAATTGGAAGGAGTGGCTCAAAAACAATAGTTCAACTACCTAGCGGGAAAATGAAGGAGATACCTAATGACGCAAGAGCAACCATAGGAGTAATAGCTGGAGGAGGAAGACCCGAAAAACCATTGCTTAAAGCTGGAACAGCATATCATAAATGGAAGGTAAAAGCAAGGAAATGGCCACGTGTCCGTGGAGTAGCAATGAATGCCGTAAGCCACCCACATGGTGGAGGCAGTCACCAGAGCGTGTCATTCCCATCAACCGTAGCTAGGACAGCACCACCAGGACAAAAAGTAGGTCATATAGCTGCAAGAAGAACTGGAAGAAAGAAAGGCTAAATACGAATATTTTAACAGTTATTTAAAAACCATAATTATCATAAAGATTATCCCCCATATCTGATCTTATGAATAGTATTTAATCACCTGTTTTAACAATTTAAAGTGATCAATCTTGATCTAATCGGCGGATATTAAACAATATTTAATTTATGATTAAATATTGTTTAGAATTAGTTAAATAACACCAATATATATTGACGTAAAGGTTTAAAAATATGTACGAAGATACATTATTCATGAAAAATAAGCATATAGTCGGAGGGGTCAAGATATGCCCAAATGTCCAAAGTGTGGAGCTGAGGTAGACAAACCAATCAAAACCTGGATACTAGCACCCAAGGGCAGGAAAGGCGTAAAGATCGGTCTCTATAAGTGTCCCAACGGCCACTACTTCAGAGCTAAGGCTGAGTAAAGAGGTCATTCAAATATATTTTAAACCTATTTTGTTTTTTACATAATTCACTCCTTTCTGAACAAGCTTCTTCTTCCTTAAACCTATATGGAAAATATATTGTGCTCCAGTCTTCAGCTTAATAAAGAGTATTATCTTGTCTTTTTTGCTCATGTAATCTATGTGGATTATTTCATTGTATGGTATATTAAAACATGTCCCATAATCTTCTCTTTCTATTCGTACCCGCATAACCATTTCATCAATTTTTTGTGTATATTTATGCCTTCTAACTACAGTCTTTTCAATTAGTTTACATAGTGTTAGTTCATTTTCGTCAAATACTATCGTATAATATTCAACGCCATGGCCATAGAGTTTTGCCCCATAGACTCTTATGGGTATTTGCACACTTAAACACCTATGCGTTAGAGTCTGGTATATAAGTCCCTGTTTTAAAATATTGTTTTCCAGGTAGAAGATAGTAATGTTAAATAGAAGGCTTCATGAAGGACATAAAAGTATGGTTGAAGATCCTATTGTAAAGAAAGTCCATGAAATATATGGTCAAGTTATTGAGGTGTTTAAACCGGTACGTAATCCTGAGAAAATGCTTAAGGTTTTGAGAGAAAAGTATAAGCTTCTTGTAGAGCCAAGGATAGTGTATATAACTATTGCAGCTTTTATGAATAATAGACCAGTATTATATGAAGGGCCTCCGGGAACTGGAAAAACCGAGATAGGCGAAGCTATTTTAACACTCTGGGCAGGTAAAACAGCCTTCGTCTTACCATGTAGCGAGAATTATGATGAATACCGTGTTATCGGAGACTTTCACCCAGTAATGGCTATGTCTAAAGGATTTAATGAAGAGAGTTTTATTCCTAGGCCATTGCTTGCGGCACTAATATTGAATACAGGTATATTAATTGATGAGATTAGGAGAAGTAGTGAAGAGTTCCAGAATATGTTACTAGACATAATCGATAAAAAGAGAATTATTGTTCCAGAGTTAAAGAAAGTTTATGTTCAAAAGGATGTAGGGTTCCAGGTCATATTGACAAGTAATCCTGAAGATATAGCGCAAAGCGAGTTAAGTGACGCGTTTTTAAGGAGAGTTGTTAGAATAAAATTCAATTATCCAACACCGGAACAGGAAGTAGAAATTCTAAAGCTGAGACTAGAACAAGACTATGAGATAATACCAAAGCATCTTATAGGGAGAATGATTAGTGTTGTGAACAAGTTGAGAAAGGAAGCAATCTATAAGCCAGGCCCAGCCGACACAGTATCATGGGCTACGTTAGCTGTTAAACTAGCTATATCTAGGGGCAAGAAGCAGGTCGATGAAGAAGACGTTATTGAAGCTGGCGAAGCTGTATTGATAAAGAATTTAGAGGATGAAAAGCTTGTCCAAGACACACTCACAGAATATGTTAAGAGAAAAAGTCCTTAAGATCACCAACGATATACTAGAATTCTTTCTCGAAAAGAAGCTAAGAATACCGACATCGCAAACTATAGTCTTCGTGAATTTATTGGAAACGATCTATTGTTTGAAAAAACATGTAAATTATAAAGACATAGCTGACTTAGCAGAATCTACGTTCACATTAATAAACTGGAATAGTGAATTAAAAAAGGAGTTAATTGAGTTCATTAAAGGAGAGCACGGCTATAGACCTGAAGGCAGGAACATAGCTAGTTTATTAAATGGAAAACTCGCAGCCAAGATAAGGTTTGGAAAACTTCTTTCACGGAAAGAAATATTTACACAAAAAACTAACACAAGTGAGCTATTAGAGTACATTGCATTAAGGAAAACAGGAGTTATTAGAAAAACCAAGAGCGGGCAATTAAGAGTAGTTGATTACAAGGAATACAACAGGATCTTGAATAGGTATAGGAAAACTAATGAACTCCTTAAACCTTCCGACATATTGAGGTATATTGATGAGATACCGTCAAGGTATTGGCGACTATTATTAAATGATGAAGTTATCGAGAATGCTTCATTACAGCAACTACTAAAGTTCAGTAAGTATGCTCTTTCAAAAGGAGATACAGACTTAGGCAGAAAAGTCTTGTCTAAAATATCGGACTATGTTGGCCAAGGTGCAAAATTACATAATAAGGATAAGAAGATCCTAAAGAAGTTAATGGAGTATACGAAGTATGAAGATGTAAGGCTATACTTGGAGACAATTACTGTATCTAGAAAAAGTGCTATTGGTCCAGAGCTTTTCGAAAAAATTGTTAGCGAGTTATCTAGTCTACCATTAAATGAAAGGGTCAAGATAATATCTAAGTTCTTTAAACATGTTAAACAGGAGGATATAAACGATGTTATTAATAGGCTTGACATAATTTCACTTACAAATGCACATTCTTCTAATAAGAGATTAGCCAGTATTTCTCTACTTGGCCAGGCTTTAACGCTTATAGCGAAATCCTATATTCTTGGAGAACAGTCTTTTCTAGACTATGGAGTATATATTCTTGAGAAAATCAATCCTGAAGAACTTCACCCTGTGTATAGGCCCGTGTATGAATCTCTTGTTTCTGGCAATTTCTATGATGCTTTAAAATATTTGCCGAATAGGGATAAACATGCATTCTTAGAGTATGTACTTGAACTTGCTAGAGAAATTAACATACAGGGAGCAAGCCGCGAGGCTATTCTCAGAGCAATAAGGCTTAGTTATAGGCTTATGAGAAATATTGTCACGCGTCATGGAGGAACATATGAAAAAAAGGAAAAACATAGTGTCAAAGGCTATCGTGTTGATGTAAGAAATAGCATATACGGATTCATACACTTTGATTGCAAGCCTGTATTCGTTAGAAAGATTAGGGGAAGAGAGCTTATTGCCTTACTTGATGTAAGCGGGTCAATGATGCCTTATAGCATATGGGCTGTTACATGTCTTGCAACTATAGCTACGAGAGTAAAATATCTTGTATTATTTTCGGATAAAATTAATATTGTTAGCATCAAACATAAGCGGAGTAAAATATTTGTTGAATTCCTACATAATGTTTTGCTGACGGAATTTAAAGGCTATACCGACATTGCAGGGGCTTTAGATACTTCGCTAAAACTTGCCAGAAAAAACGACATAATTATATTGATAAGTGATCTTAAACAGACATTACCTGGAGATCCATTGGCTTCATCTGAGAAGATAGTTAATAAAGGGCTAAGATTACTTGCTATAGTTCCTCCAAAACACGACTATAATCTAGCTAATAAGCTCAGGTCTATAGGCGTAGACATAATTATTGCTAGAACACCCTATGATATACCCCATATTCTTAAGAGAAAGCTAAACTTAAAAGCGGGTCTTGTTAAGGAGATAAAGAGGCTATAGGTTGAGAGTGACAGCAGGATACGAGGATTGATAAAGTGGCCTCAGCTTCAATAGAAATCCCACCGGAATGGAAAAAGTTTAGGTATAGAGGAAAGACATTAGAAGAGCTACTCGAGATGCCTATGGATGAACTAATAAATCTCCTTCCTGCTCGCCAGAGAAGGAGTTTGAAGAGAGGATTAACTGAAGCACAAGTCAAACTCCTAGCCAAGATACGTAAGGCTAGACAGTTAATGGCTCAAGGTAAGAGAGTTGTCATAAAGACTCATGTACGTGACATGATCATACTTCCAGAAATGGTTGGTTTAACTATAGCTGTTTACAATGGTAAAGAGTTTATTCCTGTAAAAATAACTCCTGAAATGATAGGTCATTACCTTGGAGAGTTTAGCCCAACATGTAAGAGAGTACAACATGGTGAGCCAGGTCTAAAAGCTACTAGAAGTAGTATGTTCGTTTCATTAAAGTAGTGATAGGTGTTTTATTATGCCGGTATGGCATTACTCATACAAGGTAAGGGATGAAAGCAAGGTGGCTAAGGCAGTAATACGTGATGTTGATGTATCTGTTAAAGACATGCGTGAACTAGTTAATGCTATAAAAGGGATGAAGCTATTAAAAGCTATTGATTTTCTAAAGAGGGTCATTGAGTTAAAAGAGCCAATACCTTTCAAGAGGTATAAAGGAAAGATCGCCCATAAACGTGGAATGGCTGATAAATGGAAGTGGCCGAGTGGTAGATACCCTGTAAAGGCGGCTAAATATGTTCTTAAACTTCTTGAAAACGTTAGAAATAATGCAGAGAATAAAGGATTAGATCTAGATAGATTAGTTATAGTTCATATAGCGGCTCATAAAGGTATCACACTTAAACGCTGGATGCCCCGTGCTTTTGGTAGAGCTACACCCAGGTTTGATAGAAGATCTAATGTAGAAGTTGTTGTAGAGGAGGTTTAATGAAATGCCCGGCCCTAGGATTAAAAAATATTTTCTAGAATACAGCCTAAAGAAGGCGATGATTGACGAGTTCTTGGCAAACTACTTCTATACTGCAGGCTATGCAGGAATCGATCTATATAAGACTCCTACAGGTCATAGGATAATAATTTATGCCGAATATCCTGGTAGAATCATTGGTCGTGGCGGAAGCGTAATTAGGAAATTAACTCAAATATTCCAGAGGCATTTTGGACTAGAAAACCCCAACATTACCGTCTCACCGGTTCCGGATCCCGATTTAAACGCTAGGATTGTTGCTTTCAGAATAGTTAGAGCCCTTGAAAAAGAGATCCCATATCGTAGAATAGCTCTTGCAATGCTTCGCAGAATAATGGCAGCTGGAGCGGTAGGTGCAGAGATAATAATAAGCGGTAAATTAAGGTCTGAGAGAGCTAGATACGAGAAATTACGTGCTGGCAAGATCTATAAGGCTGGCGAGCAAGTCGAATATCTTGTTGATAGAGCTGTTGCTAGAGCATTGCTCAAGAGAGGAGTCTATGGTGTCGAAGTCTTAATTGTAAAGCCTAACTTAAAGCCTTCAGATTATGTTGCTGTAAAGGAATTAAAGCCTGAAGAAATCGAGGAACTAAAGAGTCTTGCTGGTAAAAGCGAAAGTGGGTGATAGTACTTGAAACCTGATGAGATAAGGCGTATGTCTCCTGAAGAGAGGTTGAAAAAACTACAGGAACTCAGGATGGAATTAATAAAGTTGAGATTACAGGCTAGGACAGGTACTCTCACCAATACAGCCAGAATAAGAAACATTAGGAGAGATATTGCACGCATACTAACAATTATGCGTGAAGAAGAGTTAAAGGCTAAGAAGAGCAAGTAATTATTTCTTAATAAAAGTGGTTTATTTTGAAACATACACGAAAAAACATATTCTTTCACGAGCTTATAGGTCTAGAGATATGTATACTTGAGCACTCTGACCCTTCTCTCGTCTCTGTATGCGGCACTATAGTCGATGAAACAGCAAAAACCATTGTTATTGAGACAAAAAAGGGTGTTAGGAAAAGAGTTTATAAGGAGCATGGTGTTTATGCTATATGGCTGCCAAACAGAGAAAAAGTAATTATAAGGGGGAATCAGATTTTAGGTAGACCAGAGGATAGGTTAAAGAAAATGCTGAAATAGTATTAGTGGAGGTATGTAGGACATTGAGCGCTAAGAACATAGGAATACCAGGTATAGAGCCACCTAAATCCGTATGTAATGATCCCAAATGTCCTTGGCATGGTCATGTTAAGGTTAGAGGAACGATTCTCAGGGGAGTTGTTGTTAGCGCTAAAATGCAGAGAACCGTTGTTGTTAGACATGATTATCTACATTATGTGAAAAAGTATAAGCGTTATGAGAGGAGACAAACAAAAATTCATGCCCACAACCCTCCATGCATTAATGCTAAAGAAGGCGATATAGTTATTATTGGGGAGACAAGACCGTTAGCTAAAACGGTTTCTTTTGTAGTACTAGGTGTTGTCGGCAGGGTAGGCGAGGCTGTAGGCAAGAAAATCAAGTAGGGTGTATAAGTCATGCCTAAGAAGGGTAAGGGTAGGCCTGCGATATCCCGGAGGAGAATAAACACAGGGCTTCAAGTAGGCTCCTACGTATCTGTAGCTGATAACAGTGGGGCTAAGGAAGTAATGATTATTGGAGTGCCTGGATACAAAGGCCGTTTAAGAAGAATACCGCCAGCTGGTGTAGGCGATCTCGTGGTAGTAACTGTTAAGAAGGGTACTCCTGAGATGCGTAAACAAATATTCAAAGCAGTTGTAGTAAGGCAGAAAAGGCCTTATAGAAGGCCTGATGGAACTTGGGTGGCTTTTGAGGATAATGCTGTCGTTATAGTAACTCCTGAAGGTGTTCCCAAGGGCAGTGAAATAAGAGGGCCTATTGCTAAGGAAGCTGCTGAAAGATGGCCTCAAATAGCAAGCCTAGCTACAATAATTGTATAACAAAAGGTGACTGGTTATGGCCTTAACAAGATCACATAAACCAAGTAAGCAGAGAAAAGCATACTTTAACGCACCACTACATATTAGACACAAGTTCTTAACAGCACCATTATCTAAGGAGCTTAGAGAAAAGTATGGCGTAAAAAGGCTACCTGTTAGAAAAGGTGATGTGGTTAGGATAATGCGTGGTGACTGGGCTGGACATGAAGGTAAGGTTGTTGAAGTTGACTTAAAGAGAATAAGGATCTTTGTTGAAGGAGTACAAATAAAGCGTTCTGATGGAACACCTGTATACTATCCTATACATCCATCTAAGGTAATGATCGTTAAACTAGATCTAAGCGATCCTAAGAGACGTGAAATAATTGAAAGAAAGAAAAAAGCTAAAAGTGAATCTGCGAGTGAAGCAGTTCAAGAAAAAACAAGTGGTTCAGAAAAGGAGGAATCAAGTCCAAGCGAATCCGGTAGTGAAAAAGTAGAGAAAGGTGCTTAAGATGGCTAGAAAAGGTGGACGTAGACATTTAAAGGCTCTAGCTGCTCCGAGATTCTGGCCTATACTTAGAAAAGAGTATAGATGGACAGTAAAGCCTTCACCAGGCCCTCATCCGATAAATAGATGTATTCCATTATTGATAATAGTCCGTGATATATTGAAATATGCTAAGACAGCTAGAGAGGCAAGAAAACTAATTGCTGAAGGCCACTTTAAGGTTGATGGTAGAGTTAGAAGAGACTATAAATACCCAGTAGGCCTCATGGATGTTCTAGAGATTGTTGATACTGGTGAAACGTATAGGGTCATACCAGTTCCTATTAAGGTACTAGGTATTCACGAGATAAGTAAGGATGAAGCTAAATTCAAGCTCTGCCGTATCGAAAATAAGACTACTGTAAAAGGAGGACATATCCAGCTAAATCTCCATGATGGTAGGAATGTGTTAATTAGGGTATCTGACCCCACTAATCCCGCTGAAGACCAGTACTCTACTCTTGGTACACTAAAGCTAAGCATGCCAGAGCAGCAAATATTAGATTACATCCCGTTGAAAGAAGGAGTTATAGCAATAATTTCTGGCGGTAGAAACGTTGGCAGAGTAGGTAGGATTGTAGATGTTAAACGTGGTATTAGAAGATTCAGAAGTATCGTTACATTAGAAGACAAGAATGGTAACAAATTCCAGACAAGTCTTGATTACGTGTTCCCAATAGGTATAGATAAACCCTTGATAAGCTTACCCGAAGGTGCATGGTAATGGCTTTGACGGATTATGTTAAAAACGTTGATGAAATTATTGAGCGATGGAATAAGCAGCCTATGCTAAAACCCCGTATTGCTAAAGTTACTGTAAATATTAGTGTAGGCGGCGCTACAGAGAGGTTGTCCAAGGCTATAAAGATTTTAGAAGAGATAACGGGTCAAAAGCCAGTTCCCCGTAGAGCTAAGAGGACAATAAAAGACTTTGGGATTAGAAAAGGAGAAAACATTGCAGCAATAGTCACGCTGAGAAAAGAAAGAGCTATAGAGTTCCTAAGAAAAGCATTTGAGGCTATAGGGTACAGGCTTAAAGCCAGTAGTTTCGATGAGTACGGCAACGTGTCTTTTGGCATAAAAGAACATATAATGATACCTGGAGTTAAATACGATCCCGAGATAGGTATCTTTGGAATGGATGTAGCAATAACAATCGAAAGACCCGGGTTCCGTGTATTAAGAAGAAGAAGGTGTAGGAGACCTAGTATTCCACGTAGGCATAGGGTAACTAAAGAAGAAGCTATGGTCTTGCTTAATCAAATGTTTGGTGTAGATATAGTTTGATAGGGTGTAACTATGGGTAAGTATAGGTCTCCAACTATACATAAATATGGTAAAGGCTCACGTAAGTGTAGAAGATGTGGATCACATGATGCAGTGATACAAAAGTATGGACTATATTTGTGTAGGCAGTGCTTCCGTGAGTTAGCTCCTGTACTCGGGTTTAAGAAATATAACTAGGTTTTACATATCCACTTATATTGGCTTTAAGCATGGGAGAGAATAGGGTGCACTATAATGGTCATGATGGATACTCTCGCTAATGCGCTGGCAACAATATGGAATGCTGAGATGAGGGCGAAACCTGAGGCTCTCATATGGCCTGCATCGAAACTAATCATAAATGTACTTCGTGTTATGCAGAGAGAAGGGTATATTGGAGAATTCGAATATATCGATGATGGACGATGGGGTAAGATCAAGGTACAATTACTTGGTAGAATAAACAAGTGTGGAGTTATAAAACCTAGATTACCTGTTAAGTACAGGGATCTAGAGAAAATGCCTCATTGGCTAAGGAAATTCCTACCTTCAAGAGATATAGGCATATTAATCATTTCAACACCTCATGGTGTGATGTCTCATAAAGAAGCTTTAGCTAAGAGAACTGGAGGCATTTTGCTAGCCTACGTATATTGAGGTGTAATCCATGGCTAAGGCAGTATATGTATCTAAGACTGTAGAGATTCCTGAGGGAGTCGATATAAGTATCGATGGCTATAAGGTAAAGGTGAGTGGACCTAAGGGTGTTCTAGAAAGAGATTTTTCTCATGCCAGAAAAATCATAATCAGAAAAGAAGATAACAAGATAGTTGTTGAATCATACTTTGCTTCTCGTAGAGAAAAGGCTTTAGTCGGAACTATAGCGGCCCATATTAGAAACATGATTAGAGGGGTCACGAAAGGGTATAGATATAAGCTAAAAATAGTGTTTTCACACTTCCCCATATCTGTAGAAGTTGATGAAAAACAACGTATTGTCAGGATCAAGAACTTTCTCGGCGAAAAAGCTGATAGAATTGCAAAGATTGTTGGTGATGACGTAAAAGTGTATGTCAAGGGAGAAGACGTTATAGTTGAAGGTATTGATAAAGAACATGTTGGTCAAACAGCCGCAAATATTGAACTAGCGACAAAAGTTAAAGATAAAGATAGGAGAGTTTTTGCCGATGGCATATACATTTATGACTGGGGTGAAGAAGAGTAATGGTTGATGCAAAGCTCATAGAGAAACTCCTAGAGCTTCGTAAAAAACTTAAGGCAAAGAAGCCTGAATTCTATAGACACTTATGGTGGAAAAAGCCAAAGTTCGCTAACGATCCTAAATGGCGTAAGCCTAAGGGTCTTGACAACAAGATGAGACTTAAGCTAAAAGGCTATCCACCCGTTGTACAAGTAGGTTATAGAGGTCCTGCTCTAGTTAGGGGATTGCATCCAGTAGGACTTAAACCCGTTGTCGTCCACAGTATAAAAGAATTATCAAACCTAGATCCAGGTAAACATATAATCTATATTGCGTCCACTGTTGGTTTAAAGAAGAGAATTGAGATAGAAAAAGAAGCTATTGCACGTGGATTCAAGGTGGCTAATCTAAGTAGATAGAGGCTGAGATGATGCCCGACCTCTCTGCTCAGAAAAGGCTTGCAGCCGAAATACTTGGTGTAGGTATATCGAGAATCTGGATCGATCCAGAGAGAATAGACGAGGTAGCTGAAGCTATTACCAGAGAAGAGATTAAGAGATTGATTCATGAAGGTGTTATTAAAGTTAAGCCTGTTCATGGTAATTCAAGAGCTCGCTGGAAGGAGAGACATGAGCAGAGAAAGAAGGGAAGACGTAGGGGGCCTGGTAAGAGGAAGGGTGATGCTACGGCTAGGCATGATAAGAAAGAGGATTGGATGAACCGTATTAGAAAAATTAGGAGATTCTTAAGGTACCTTAGAGATACAGGTAAAATTGATAGAAAGACATATAGGAGACTATATATGCTTGCTAAAGGAGGTATGTTCAAGAATCTCTCTAGTCTCAAAATGTATCTAAAAGAGCATAACATTGTACCTGATATAAGGTGAATACATTGGCTCGAGGACCAAGATATAAAGTTCCTAGGAGACGAAGAAGGGAAGGTAAGACTAACTACTACAAGAGATATAAGATGATACTGTCAGGGCACCCAAGATTTGTTGTTAGAAAGACTTTAAAGCATATCATAGTACAAGTTGTTAAGGCTGAACCCCAAGGAGACGTTACTATCGCGGCTGCACATAGCAGAGAACTTTTCAAGAAATATGGATGGCTTGGTGGATTAAAGAATACTCCTGCAGCCTATTTAACAGGATTACTTGCAGCATTAAGAGCACTTAAGGCAGGCATAGATTATGCCGTCCCCGATATAGGCTTGCATGCTCCTACTCGTGGAGCAAAAGTATTTGCAGCGATTAAGGCCGCTAACGACGCTGGCTTAAAGGTTCCTGTTTCTGATGAAGTGGTTCCATCTGAGGATAGAATTCGAGGAGAACACATAGCCTCCTGGGCTGAAAAGTTAAAGGCTGAGGATCCTGCCCGTTTCGAGAGATATTTTTCACAATACATAGCCCGTGGATTTGATCCTGTTTCTCTCCCCAAACATTTCGAGGAGGTAAAGAATAAGATATTAGCTGATTATCAAGATGTGTTAAAGAGTAGAGGTGAAGAGTGATGGCTATGAGCGCAGTAAATAAGGCTGCTTTAGAAGAATGGGTTCCACGTACAAGAGTAGGTAGACTAGTCAAAGAAGGGAAAATCACTAGCCTGAAAGAAATATTCGATAAGAATCTACCATTGTTGGAACCCGAGATAGTGGATTATCTGCTTCCAGACCTAAAATATGAGAGACTCGATGTATCTATTGTACAAAAAGTTACTGACGCTGGTAGAATCACTAGATTTAGAGTAGTTGTGGTAGTCGGTAATGAAGACGGATTTGTTGGTGTGGGCGCTGGTAAGGCTCGACAATACCTTGTAGCTTTACAAAAAGC
>Ga0180301_10000093_pt1 | contig 60079 bp, 63 predicted proteins | sample GuaBasSediGuay16_FD_121797 | JGI IMG/M metagenome (GOLD analysis project Ga0180301, IMG submission 121797) | Subseafloor sediment microbial communities from Guaymas Basin, Gulf of California, Mexico - Guay16, Core 4569-2, 12-15 cm | ecosystem: Environmental > Aquatic > Marine > Hydrothermal...
GAGAAGTGGTTGAAAAATGCCTGTAGCAGATACTGAACTACTCTTTGCTTTGAATCCTAGAGATAAGAGGCATAAAGGAGCCTTGAAAGCCTTATCCATAAAAGGATTAAAGGTGCCGGACACAGCTATACTAGAATTTCAAATAGTATTAAAAGCTAGAGGTAGAAAGACTAGCGAAATCTCTTCTGCAATGCAAGCACTTAGACACATTTTCAGACAAAGAAAAATAAAAGAAGTTTCAACTATAAGCATAGATCTATTCATAAAACAATCTGAAATAGAAGAGAAATACGGTTTAACGTACTTCGATAGCCTAATTGCCGCCTCCGCCCTCATGGTAGATGGTATGGTAGTCTCAGATGACAAAGCCTTCGACAAGATACCGATGCTAAAAAGAATACCCTTAACCACTTAACTTCAGCCAAGATCATAGCCTGTGAGCCGGGAAAACCAAGATATTCTAGGTGAAACTTATTTAACATAGGATCATATTTTGGGAGATGACTATGATAGGCTCGATACTGGTTACTCTCTCATTAAGCCTCCTCTCTCTAAGGCTAATGGGCTTGAAAGGAGAGTACGATTGGGGAGAGCTAGTAGTCTTGCTGGTGTTTCCAGCCCTGCCGTTCATGGGGCTACTGGGAACCCTATTTCTATTGTTTAAACCTCCACCCCAGTTCCCTCTAATCCTCGGATTACTTTTACTACCCCTTGCCCTGAAATTTAGGCCCAAAATTAAACTAGAGAAAAATACCCTCTACCCCTTAATCTCAATAATCACAATACACTCGCTTCTCTGGATACTATACTTCTACAAATACCCCATCCTACACAGTTTCCTCATGAGCCACGACCCGATCTTCCATATGCTAAAAGTCAAACAACTCTCCGAGGGAACATTCCCGGCCGGAAGATACCCGCTAACACTCCACTTTACAGCCCTCTTCTACTCCATAGAATGGGACTACAATCCAGCCGCAGTAAGGTACTTTGTGGGGGCAATGGAGCTCCTAGCCCCTCTACTAACCTACTCTGTTGGAAAAAGACTCTTCTCCAAACAAACAATAGGGTACCTCGTTTCAACAATGTACTCTCTCGTGTATGTCCCGGCATCAGCCCACATATACTTCATGGGCACCTACCCCAACTTCTACGAAGAAATACAAGTACTATTCATACTGTTTATATCAACCCTATTAACAAAAACGGACACAAATATCTTTAATTTAATTTTGATACCATTCTATTCAATATACGCCCTATCAGTACACTGGTTTTCTTCTTTGTTTTTTACAGCCCTTACAGTTTCCTGGCTCATAGAAGCCCTTTACAGGAGGTTTAAATTAGATATTGTTATGCTTAAGAAAGGGCTCCTTTTCGCGGCACCATCTTCCCTACTTGTATTATTTGTTAGGCCCAACTTTGTAGTAAGTGTTTTATCTGGTCATCTACGCTATTCAGAATCTCTAGATCCCCTTTTCCTATACTTAAAAAATAGAATCCCTTACCTCGCATATCTCATTTCTGAAGCCACCTACGTACCCTCATTTCTTGCCCTCCTAGCGCTAGCATATGTATTTATAAGGTTGCTAACGAAAAGGGAAGAAAAGTGCCTTTTTCCGATACTACTTTGGGTTGTTCTCTGCGCACTGCCTCCTTTTTTCATGAAGACCCAACCCGGTAACACCCCAAGGTTTGTCGTGGAATCACTTATACCATTGTCTCTCCTTTTAGGGTACTTTCTCGGAAAAATTTACGATTTCATCGAAAAGAATTCCATTCAAAAGGAATGGAAAATAATTGTTAAAACATTATTTTTGATTTTTATTTGTATTATAGTTACATTTTCTCCATTTAGACTACGTGTGTATGATATAGCGGATGGATTTGGAAGAGTACATGACATTTATACATCAGTATATGACTCTATGCTATGGCTTAAAACAAAAGGCAATGCTACTGTAGTTTCGATAGTTTTACCTCACTACAGATATCTTCCAATTTTCTCACGCTGTAAGTTGATTGGAGACTACTATGCTAACGCATCGCAGGCGATCACCCTTAATGCGGACTATATTGTAGTAGCAAAATATTATAGATACTATGATATGTATACAAATCATTCAAAGTTAATCCTAGTATATGAGAATAAATGGGTGGCTGTGTTTGAACGCCGTAAATAGCTATTTAAATATTTTTATGAAAATAAAAATAACATATATATCTAGGTAATACCATTACCATTCGGAGAAAACATGAATAAGAAAGCAGTTTCGCCGGTAATAGCTACACTATTGCTCGTCGTCATAGCAGTTGCTGCAGCAGTGATAACCTATGTATGGATAACAGGGTACCTTGGCACATTGCAACAACAGTCAGGTGCTCAACAGGTTCAAGAAAGATTAAAAATCGACGCCGTGGAAATAGCTTCTAGTGGTAAAGCACTAACAATATATGTTAGAAATATAGGCGATGTACAAATAAAAATAGCAGACGCTTATCTGCTCGATGAAGGAGGTTCTTTAAAAGCAAATAAAACAATTAATACATCACTAGATCCAGGAAAAACTCTTACTGCACAGTTATCTTGGACCGATAGCAGCCTTACAAATGGAAAAACATATGTCGTAAAAGTAATAACCGAAAAGGGTACGGAAGCTACATATCAATTCATTTATAGAAAAAGCTAAACTAAGGTTTTTATTTTTAGGTTTATTTTTATTTTTGTTTGTTTTATTATAGTAGTTAGGTGTGGTTTGGTTTGAGTGTAGTGGGGTTGGATAGGGAGCGGTATGTGTTGGTGGATTTTTATCCTGTTAAGCCGCCTTATGCTTATGCTGGAATATATATGGATAAGTTTGAGGGTAGATTGAAGTATATTGCCATTGAGCCCGTGTTGAGGGATGTTGATAGAAGGGTGTTGAAGATTGTGGAGAGGCTTCTCTTGGAGGACCGCTCTATAGATTTGAAGGTTTTGTTGGAGAAAAAGGATGTGGAGGACTTTTTGAAGCGTCGGGTTGACTGGATTCTCAAGAAGCGTAGGATAAGGCTTGAGGATGAGGCTGTAGAGAAGATAAAGTACTATGTTTTGAGGGATCTGCTGGGGTATGGTAGGGTCGACGTTTTGATTAGGGATCCGGATATAGAGGATATATCCTGCGACGGTGTAGGTGTCCCCGTATACGTTTGGCATAGGAGATACGAGTCCCTTGCCACGAACATAGTGTTCGAGGACGTTGAGGAGCTTAACAGCTTCATAATAAAGTTGGCTTACAGGGCTGGTAAACAGATTTCCGTGGCCTCGCCTATAGTGGAGGGAAGTATACCTGAAGGCTACAGAATACACTTGACGTTGAAGGAGGTTTCCCGTAGGGGAGGAACCTTCACCATTAGAAAGTTCAGCGAAGTACCCTACACGGTGATCGATTTAATTGGCTTCGGCACCTTCAGCATCGAGCTGGCAGCCTACCTATGGTACCTGATCGACGCCAAGAAAAGCTTGATGATAGGTGGAGCCACGGCTGCGGGCAAGACTACGGCGTTAAACTCGCTGGCCGTGTTCATCAGGCCGGAGGCGAAGATAGTGACCATTGAGGAAACCCCTGAGCTAAGGCTTCCCCACGAAAACTGGATCCCCTTGGTGGCGCGGCCGGGCAGGGGAGAGTGGATCGAGAACATAACGTTGTTCGATCTGCTTAAATCCGCTCTCAGGATGAGGCCAGACTACATTATTGTTGGAGAGGTTAGAGGCGAAGAAGCCTATACACTGTTCCAGAGCATTGCCACTGGACACGCAGGGATGTGTACGATACACGCCGAAAACGTGGATTATGCCATTAAAAGGCTTGAAACAGAGCCGATGAACATCCCTCGGCTATTAATACCTATGATGAACGTGTATATTCAGATGGAGAGGGTGAAGATAGGGGAGAAGATAGCTAGACGGGCGATCGACACATATGAAATCGTTGGGTTGAACCCGGAAACAGAGGAAGTTATATTAAACAGGGTTTTCCGCTGGAACCCTACAATAGATAAGATTGAACATGAGGGGGAAAGCGAGCTGTTAAAACAGATTGCTAGGACGAAGTTCCTCAGCATGAAAGATATATACGCGGAAATAGAGAACAGGAGGAGGATCATCGAATACCTGTTAGAGAAGGGGATGAGCTCCTTCCACGAAGTCAGCCGGGTTATAAGAGACTACTATGGGAACCCCGATGAAGTCCTCTATAGGATTGAGGCAGGTGCCCTTTAATGCACCCCCTTAAAAAACTTCTTTCAGGCGAGGAGTTTTACAGGGAGCTGAAGAAGATCTACGTTAAATCAGGCATTAAAATGTTCTTCGAAGACTACATGAAAATATTCAAGTTTTCCCCATTTATAGCCGCCTTCTCCACGTTCACCCTGTTTACGATACTGCATTTTCTGTTTTTGAGATATAATATTGTTTTATCGTTGCTTCTGGCCACAATACCCGGCCTAATTGCGGGTCTCTTGACGTTCCTCGTTATAACATATTATCCTCTACTCATGATGAAGAACAGGGCCTCTAGCATCGATGCAACATTGACCTACACGCTTGCCTTCATGGCAGCCCTTGCCGCCGGAGGTTTAAGTGTAATAGATATTTTTTCGGAGTTGCTTGAAGTAGAAGAAAACAGGGACATTAAGGAGGAGGCTGCAGCTTTTCTCAAGGACACGACTCTAGGCGGCCTTGATGTGTCTACAGCTCTGGAAAGAGCGGCGAAGCGAAGCCCCTCCAGGATGCTTGAAAGGATCTTTGAGGGTATTAGACAAACCATAATAACAAGCGGTAACTTAACGGGTTTCCTTGAATTTATTGTGGAGAGGCTCATAGACGAGAAGAGAAGGATGCTACTAGAACTTTCAAACGCCTTGGGATTATTGTCGGAGGCCTACATAACCTTAATGGTAGCTGGACCCGTCATATTTGCTATTATTCTAGGCTTAGCGTCGATGCTTGGTGGAGGAATAATGGGATTAGACCCTATACTCCTCCTAATATTCTTCACATTCATCCTTCTTCCTTTATCTTCTCTAGGAATACTCGTTTTAATAGACTCCTGGCTGAGTAGGGTGTAGAATATGCCTTACCTTCCGCTTACCAGAAAAACTAAGGCTGCTATCATACTGCTGTGCATGTCTTTGTCGCTAGCCAGGCTATTCGCCCTCCTATTGTTCGAGAGAGAAGCCTTAAAGTTTCAGAATGTAGGGGGAACAGTCATCGCCCTACCCACTACACTGGAGTTTAATAAGGCGATCTTAGAAGCCTTAATATTGGGACTATTACCTTATACTATAATAGAGGTGATGAATAGAAGCTACATTAACTCCATAGAAGCACATATACCCGTGTTTATGAGAGAAATAGCTGAGGAAATTACGTCCGGACACCCGTTCATGCAAGCCCTAGAAATAGTGGCTTTACGTAGTGCGGGTCCCCTAGGCCATGAGATCAGAAAGGCGTTATATAGGGTTAGGCTTGGGGAGACCCTTGAAGAAGCATTCAGCTGGCTTCGATCGAGAATACCTTCAGTAAAGTTGAGTAGAGTGTTGATTATAATTGAAGTGGCTGGAAGAAGTGGAGGCAGGGTGGCAGAGGTTCTCAATACATCGGCTAAAATAGTTGCTCTAATAGAGTCCTTTGAGGAGGAGAGGAAGAGTAGGATAAAACCTTACGTTAGCACGGTTTACATAGCTTTATTCATGTTACTTGTCATATCCTTCATTTTAATCGAAATATTTTTCAGGCCATTTACCATGGTAACGGAAGGCCCGATATTCGTATCAGGCGTTAGTATAGCAGTATATGAATCAATATTCTTCTATATAGAGATCATAGAATCAATTTTCGGAGGCTTTGTGGCAGGTAAGATAGCTGAGGGAAGTATAAAGGCAAGCTTTAAACACGTGTTGCTTTTACTCATAATGTCCTATGTGTCTACAGTTTACGTGTTTCCTCTCTTACGCCCCTTCCTTCACATCGGCTTCTCTTAGCTTCCTGTATTTCGAGAGAATAAGGGAAGCCGTTTCCCTTATCCTTCGGGAGAAATCCTCCAGGCTGCTGAAAACTATTATATGCACGTTTCCGAAAGACTCGGTTTCAACAGAAGATATTTCCATAGGTGTTACTATCACAACCTCAGAGTCCGCGAGATCTATGCTAAGACCATATATCCCCGCCATCTCGGCTTCAATTGCCTCATATTTACCTCCAAAACCCATGAACCTTATGCCTATAGTGATTTCATTCAGCGTGGCGGTATAGTCAAACTTATGGGATATTCCACTTTGACCCCTTATACTTCCACCCTCAGCCACGTTGAAACCTTCTTTACTGAACTCGGTTACCACGATTTCCTTTGCTCTTCTAATAATATATTCACCTACTTTATCTAGATTTACCTTGAACCTGTAGAACTTTTTCATAAGGGCGTCAAAGGGGCCGAAATCCTCTCCACATATAATACACTTAAATTTGACCGAGAGGTTAGCGAAACGGCGTTTACATGAATGACAGTAGAATATCCTGCCTAGGATTGTGTAATCTTCCTCGCTTTCAAGCCTCCTTTTACAGTTGGGACAAACGAGTTCATCGTTTTTCTTGAAATCTACTAGAAGCCCCGTATACCCGCAAACAACATGGCTCATTACAAGTGTTGGCTCTATGTCTACTGAATTGCAGCTGGGGCAAGTGTACATGACTACTATGCTCGGGTTCTTACATTTAGGGCATACTACGATACGTCCTTCAGTCTCAACGGTGACGATACCCTCTTTTACTAAAGCATCAATTATGCTTTGTTCAGCTAAATAAACTCCGCTGTTCTTCAGGATTTTCTCCAGCTCCTTGTACCTTATGGTTATATAGCCTGCAAAACCAGCCTTTATTTCCTCAAGCCCCTCCTTAACCAGGCTGTCAACAACCCTATCTAGCTCACTCTTCTTCACAGCTAACTTGTATTTATCCTCGCTGGACATCGATGTTGCACCGACCACTACCCAATGACAATAAATGTATTTATAATGTATTTATTTTCATAAAAACCTTAACGTATAAAATGCTTAGCTCAGAAGAGAAAAACTTCCGTGACTATATTAGGGAGATAGAGGAGAAGAACCTAAGGTTGAAAGTCGAAGAACTATACAGTAGGCTTGAAGAAGACCCCTCATATAAAAACTTAAAGAAGTTAATGAACCTGCTTGAAGAGAACAGGGATCTACTGGGTGTAGCTCAATATTATGGTAAAATGCGGGCGACACTACTGGAACTATATGTCTATCTGTTCTTCAAGAAACTTGTTGATGAAAAGTATATTGTCGCGTGGAGACCTAGGGTGAAGTTGAACCGTGAAGTATACTATAAACCTGATGTAGCCATCTTCGGCGAAAAGGGACTACAGGTTGTTGTAGAGTGTAAGGTTGAGCTTGATGCAAGTAGACTTAAAACCGCTCTCGGTGATAAAATGCTTCTCGATGCTTCCCTAAAAAACGTAAAATACATTATAATATATTATAAGAGGGAGCTAAGCGACAGTTTATTTAATTTAGCCATAAAATGCGTTGATGGGATATTCTCGGTCGATGAACTTTCTAGGCTACGGGTTCTTTTGACTTCTCCTCGTCGGTGAACGGTGTTAAAAGAACCTTCTCGATCCTCCTCTCCGTTTCCACACCTATCCCCTTTATACGCCTCTTCCATGCACGGAAGTTGTTGAGAGCATTTAATGGTGTTTGAAAGGTCTTTAATATCGCCTCGGCTTTCTCGCGTCCTATAGACGGAAGGCTGCTGATCATTAGAAGCTGAAACTCCCTTATACTTCTAGCTTTTTTAACGACCTTAACCTCGAAACCACCTCCCTCCTTCCTCTGTTCCTGACGAGCAGCAAAAAACAGGAAACGTGCTGTTTCATCTTTCCCCCTTGTGGGGACCACTGGAATCCCGCTTCTAGCAAGGGTTGCCAATGTACCTAAAAGAGCATTCGGATGTATCCTACGGAAGTTCATTGCCAGGTATAGGTCCCCTTCAAGAACAAGGATCGTCCTAGTATAAACTGTTTTAAGCGATAATACTTGCTCGAAGAGATCCCGTCGTGTAAGTGTTGATATAAAATCGTTTACTGTTTTCCTCTCTACCCCCAGCTCTTCAGAAAGTATGTAGTCGCCAGCGACAAGCGGTTTAACCTGCACTATCGCACCCATTTTTCTCAAACTTCTTATAATATCCTTAGCTACCGTTGCTTCGCGCGAATCAACTACAATCATCGGTCTAAACTTCAATTCTCTCCCCTCTTTTCAGCGCATTCCAGACAAAGGTACCCGGCACCGACTTTAACAGAGCAGGCTTCACAAACGTGTCTGCCGCAGGAATTACATATAGCTATGGAAAGCCACGTTCCACAACGTTGGCATAAGGTCTCCAGACAAACGAGACAGATGTTTTTCTCGGAGTCGAATTCGTCTTCACATACCTTTCTGCCGCAGATCATGCAGACTCTAGGTTCCTCGACCTCACGGCCACATATCTCGCAGGATGTTTTTTCATGCTGCATTAAGGGTTCCCTAGATGCAAAAAATATATAATTCTCCTTTATATAAAGGTGGAGGAGTTCTTCGGTAAATCGGGGGAGGGTTTTTGTCCAAACGTATCGAAACTTTAGATAGAAAGATAGGCTACATCCTGGCCCGTCTCGGCGTTCCCGTTAAGAAGCCTTTTTTCGTGAAAATGGTTAAACGGTTGCTCGATAAAGGGCTTAACGTGGATGTCAAAATATATAATGTGGAGGGTAGACTGGTTTCCCCAACCATAGAAAACATTATGGAGCGGCTCGCGGAAAAAGGCTACGTTAAAATACTCTATACTTTAGATAAAAGGGGTTACGCAAACCTATATGTAGAGGTCTATTCGCCAACGGAGAAGATCAAAAAGTTCCTGGAAAACCCTAAGTTCAGTAAGAAGGATAAGAAAATTATAGACGATTATGTAGACGAGTTTCTAAGCAGAGTTAAGCTTATCAGCAAATCGGCCTCACAGACGACAAGTTAACTGTAATTTAAAAGTATTTTAGATCGAAGTTTATCTACATACTGGTAGAGAAAATGTTTTACCCGGTTTCACATATAATGTCCACGCCCGTCATCTCGACCTCCATACAGGACACACTTGCACACGTACGTAAACTGATGCTTCGACACCATATAACCAGAATAGTGGTGGTGTCACCAGAGGAAAAGCCCGTAGGGATAATAACTCAAAAGGATATGGTTAGGGTATTAGCAAACACCCTTAAAGACATAGACAACATCCTTGCCGGAGAAGTTATGAGCACTCCTCTCATAACAGTTAGACCCGAAACCCCTATCCCCCTCGCCGCCAAAATCATGCTGGAAAAGGATATTAGTTCAATTATAGTGGTCGACGAAAGAAACTTTGCTAAAGGCATTGTCACTAAAACAGATATGTGCCGTCATTACGCCGAAAGGTTTAGGGGCGTAGCAACGGTAAGAGACTTTATGACAAAAGATGTTGTGACCGTTCGATCCTCTACTTCAATTTATAGGGTTATTGAAGTAATGTCGGAAAACAATTTAGATAGAGTGGTGGTTGTAGAGGGAAAGGAGCCTGTAGGGATAATAACTTCACGAGACCTTATTTTCGGTGTAAGCTTCAAAGAGCGAAGGAAAACAGGAAGATGCGTTGGAAGAGGCAGTAGGATCAGGGAGATTGGTCTTAAAGCGTATAGGAGAGCGTCTATAGCGTTAATGGCTGAAGATGTAATGAATTATCCGCTCATAACGATCAAAGAAGACGCAGACCTCGCTGACGCCGCTGAAACCATGTTGAGGGAGGACATAAGCGGTCTACCGGTAGTGGATGACACAGGTAGCCTTAAAGGCATCATAACTAAGAGTGATATAACCCGTGCTATAGCCTTTATAGGTGGCGAAACCATCACATGATTTTTCCGAAATCCACGAAAGATAGGGTATATGTTTTTGATGTAGATGGAGTACTTGTTGATGTAAGAGATAGGCTTAAAGAAACACTGAAGAGACTGGGGTTAAGTGAACTCATTAAAGATACAAGTCAGATTACCGGATCCCTTCGAAACAGGTTTTGGAAGATATTTTTGTCCGAAAACATGCTGGCTTACGATAAACCTAGACCCCTGGGTATAAGTTTACTTCTAGATAGGTTGCATGAAGGCTCTGTAATAGTGTTGACGGGGCGGCCGGAGACACTGCGAAAAGCCACTTTAAGGGAACTAAAGGGTTTCGGGGTGCCGGTCGAAAAAATATCACAGTTCCTTTTCAGGCGTAGGGGGGATAGGAGGGCTGATTACATGGTAAAAAGAGAGTATCTAAAATATTTTTCAAGTATAACAGAGGTTCACGACGATTCTATCGAAATACTATATGAGGCTAAAAGGATCCATCCGAATGCAAGACTCTACCTCCATAAAAACGATTGCTACGTCCTGTTATTAGAGTAAAAACAGATGTTCCTTCCCTATTTTTCCCCTCTCATCCACAACCACGCCTTCTTTCCGTAGTATTTCAGCCTTAATCCACCACAGTTTCCTGGAACCAAGGTAGCCTCCAACCTTTAAATTGCTTTTTACAACTCTATGACAAGGGTATATTAGGGGATAGGGGTTGTCGACCAGAATTTTTACAGCGGATCTAACGCTAATCCCAACATGTTTAGCAAAACTACCGTATGTAGCCACCTTTCCCCTAGGTATTCTACCCAGCATACGTAGTACCGTGTCGCCATAGAGTAGGGGAAGCTCGTTCAGTACATCTTCTTCTATTCGAAAACCTCTATACAACCTCTGAATAATATCATATACATTTCTAACTAGTGGAGGTAGAAATTCTGGTTTAACTGGTTTAGCGAGATTCACTATGGTCGAATACCGCGGTATATGGCTCAAGACACCCCATTCTAATGGTACACTATTTAACTCTAACATAGAGTCGTTGAACACCAATAGTAAATACTTTAAACCACATTTCACAAGGTATATTTTCCTCATTTTTTAAGCCTAAATCCACATTCTGCGCAATAGATAGCCTCCATGGGGTTAGGGTTTTCACAGTAGACGCAGTACTTAAGTCCATAAAGGATGTATTGTTTGCTTATTCGATAGATATCCCTCACAACTAGAACCATAGCAAGGCTACTGACCAAAGCCATGAGGAGAGGTTTCTGCAGAGGAGACATGACAAAACCTGCAAGATATGCTAAAACAAGAGTCGATACTAGAAGAAGGTAAATTCTATAGCTTTGCATTAGAAAACGTCGCCATCTTCGCATACGTATAACCGCTTCGGCAAAGGCTTCGATAGCATTGTATCCTGAAATACTAGTGGCAGCAAGCGCCAGAGGATAGATCGGAGAGATTACCGGTATCAAGGATACTATACCTCCCACAATAGACACAGCTATGAGATTTAGTGAATTAAAGACCGCCTCTGTTACAACACCGCTGTAACTCTTCTCCCTGTATAGAAGCTCTGATTTAAGCGAGTATAGCATTGAACCTATAGGGATAGAAAAAACCAGGAGAGGAACAATATATATTAGTAGAATGAAATTTTGAAATGAGCTGAGAAAATCTACTGGTATATATGCCAGGAGGAAAAGCTCGAGTAAGAGAGTAAATACAGGTATTATCCCCGCAAACACAAGGTACTTCAATGCCGATTCACCAAACCCTCATTCTAACTTTCTATTAATTACCATAAATTTTTATTGATTACCTAGAAGGAGTTGTCTTGAAGTCTTGGTAACCGGGCGGTTATCAGTTTTAAACGTCCATGAAGTTTATCAACATGAATGATGTAAGATAAACGGAAGGTGTTTCGCGGTCCTATGCCCCTGATGATTAGACTCGGAGAAATAACTTTAAAAAGCAGTAGAACAAGATGGCGGTTTGAAAGCATCCTAGTGAAGAATATAATGGATGCCTTGAAACGCGAGGGATTCGATGAATACAGTGTATCGAGGGAAAGAGGAAGGATATTCATCTACTTTAAGAACGAAGACCTAGAGGAGAAGGCACAGGAGGTTTTAAAGAGAGTTTTCGGAATAACCTCCATCTCCAGGGTAAAGGAGACAAGCTTCCAGAGCCTTGAGGACATAGTTTTGGACGCAGAAAAATACTTTAAGAAACATGTTGAAGGAAAATTGTTCGCAGTCAGGGCTAGAAGAACAGGGGAACACCCCTTCACCTCGATGGATATAGCTAGAAAGGTAGGCGCCGTCTTACTTAGATACGCTAAAGGCGTGAACTTGAACCAGCCTGAAGTGGAGGTTCATATAGAGGTTAGGGGCTCCAAAGCATATTTCTTCAAGGACATTGTCAAGGCCTACGGCGGCCTACCTATAGGATCCGAAGGGAAAGTTGTGGCCCTAGTCTCTGGAGGATTCGACTCAGCTGTAGCAGCCTGGTATCTTTTAAAACGGGGAGCCCAGGTGGATTACGTATTCTGTAATATAGGGGGATTAGCCCATAAAGTTGGAGTCTTAAGCGTTGTGAAGATACTTGCAGAAAAATGGAGTTACGGTTACAACCCGAGACTTCATATAATCCCCTTCAGTAGAATCATTAAGGAAATAACTTCCAAGACGGAAGAAGGCGTGTTTAACGTTATCTTAAAAAGGTTTATGTACCGTGTTGCAGAAAAGCTGGCCAAGGAACACGGGGCAAAGGCCATAGTAACCGGCGAGTCTCTAGGCCAAGTTTCTTCACAAACACTACAAAATTTATATGTTTCAAGCCTGGCAGTCGACCTCCAGATACTGCGCCCACTGATAGGTTTCGATAAGGAGGAAATCATGGCTAAGGCGAGAGAAATCGGGACATATAACGCCTCCTCGCTTATGGAGGAATACTGTGCCCTTTATGCAGGTAGACCTAAAACCAGAGTACCTTTATCACTTGTTCAAAGAGAAGAAGAAAAACTGGACGTAGCAACACTAGTTGAAGAAGCTGTAGAGAAAAAGGAAACCGTGGATATATTGTCCATAGAAGCACCCTCCATCGAGAAGCTGATTGTCCCAAGACCTCCTCCACAATCCATTGTAATTGATATCCGAAGCCCCGAGGAATACAAGGCATGGCATTACCCGGGTTCAATTAATATTCCATTCATGGAGCTTTACGGAGAATTAAAAAACCTCGATAAAAACAAGGTTTATGTCCTATACTGTGAAACGGGGTCGATAAGCCTAGAAGCCGCCTACATTATGAGGGAAAAGGGTTTTGAAGCCTATAGCCTAAAGAAAGGGGTGAGGGGAGCAAGGAGGAGCTGTCCAACCACCAGATAACCAGCCTAAATACGAACCCTAGTCAAGCTTAAATAACAAAATAGTTAGGATAAGAGAGGTGTCGACATGAGGTTCAGGGCAGTATGCATACCATGTATCTTCAGCGTCAGAAGTAAGGAAATCCTCGAGTCCGATCTCACCGAAGAAGAAAAGAAGAAAGCCTTAAGACAACTGATGAAACTTCTTTACGAACTCTTCGATCCAAACCAGTCAACAACATACGTCGCCTGTGAGGCATTTAGATATGTCAAGCAAGTCACCCATAACGATGATCCCTACCGTAGGTATAAGGAGGAAACCAATAGACTAGCCAAGAAACTCCTACCAAGGGTTTTAGAGGAAATGAAGAAGTATGAGGGTAAAGACTTATTCAAAAAACTTGTAGCGGTCTCTGTGAATGCTAATATACTGGATCCAGGAGTCCCTTCACTTAAGTTTAAGCTAAGTGATCTCGAGAAACTATTGTTAAGGGACGACTTTGCAGTAGATCATAGAGACAAAATATACGATCTTTTACTGGAATCAAAGAAAGTGATCTTTCTACTGGATAATGCCGGTGAAGCCGTTTTCGACAAGCTTATAGTAGACTTTCTGGCTACTGAAATGGGGTTAAAGGTCTGGGTTGTAGCCAAAGACCGCCCGTACCAGAACGATGTCACAGTCCGTGAAGCCCTGAAGCTAGGTTTAGGAGAAAACGCCCAAGTGCTGGGAACGGGGAGCGACTATTCTGGCCTCCTGCCTGGAACATATTCAAAGGAGGTAAAAGAACTTCTAAAATCATGTGACCTGGTTATAGCAAAGGGTATGGCACACTATGAAACCTTTCTCTATGCGCCCCCAGAAAGAACGGTGGCGCACCTATTTAAGGCAAAATGCCAGCCTGTAGCCGAGACTCTGGGCGTAGCCCCGGGCTCGAACATAGCGTTGCTTAAGCCACCTGTCGACCAGAATCCTCGGAATTTCGGCTAGGACATAGGTCGTTAAGAGGACATTTATCACATAGGGGTTTCGAATCCCTACAATAGGTTCTCCCAAGTTTTATGAGATAAAAGTGTAGGTCCAGACAGTTATCCAGTGAAATGTTTTCCAGGATCTTTTTCTGCATCCGTATATAGTTTTTCTCTCCATCGTCGACTATACCTAGCCTGCGTATAACCCGGCGTACATGCGTGTCTATGGGAACCACAGGGAAACCTAGATTTACCAGTAAAACATCAGCTGTTTTAATACCTATTCCAGGCACTGAAGTAAGTTTCTTTCTTATATCCTCTATATTGTTGCTTGACATAAGGTTTTCAAACCAGCCTTTTTTACGAGCCCTCCATGCAAGAAATTTTATAGCTCTAGATTTCATGAGAGAAAGACCTGCAGGTCTAATAGCTTCCTCGAGGATGCTGTATTCCGCTTCATAGATCTTTTCTGGATCCACACCCACCATTTTTTCTAGTCTCTCATATGCTTTGAAGGCGTTGCTTTCACGTGTATTTTGTGAAAGAATAGCGGCTACAAGTGTTTTAAATGGATCCCGTGTTTCCAGATAAATTTTCCGGGCTATGAAATCCTCCTCGTCGATGTTCATCGACTCTTTTAGTCTGGTTAAAACCTGGTCGAGGAAGCCCATGGCTATCACCTGAGATATCCCCTCATCGTTCCATCAAAGCCTAGGGTGATGGAACAATTTTTTCATCGGGGATAATATTAAACACCCTTAATCTACATAAACCTTTTCTAAATTTTAGTAGCCTAGATCTAGATTAACCAGGTTCTTCACCTCTCTGCCTTCAATGAAATTAACCACGTTTTCTGCTGCAAGCCTCAAAGCCCTTGCCCTTGCCTCTAAAGTCCATCCAGCCTTATGGGGGGTTGCCACCACATTTTCCAGTAAATGTATTTTTCTAGGTGAAGGAGCCTTAGGATCAGGAGGATAAGCCCACCACACGTCTAAGCCCGCTCCCCTTAGGCGACCCCTTTTTAAAGCCTTATATAATGCTTTTTCATCGATTACTGGTCCACGTGAAACATTTATTATTATGGCCCCCGGCTTAACCTTCTCTAATTCCCTTTCACCTATCATGCCCTTTGTCTCAGGGGTTAAAGGTACCGTTAATACTATGAAATCCGAGTTCTTTAACACGTAGTCGAGGTCGCTGGGCCCGCCTAGGAATTCGAGGCCAAGCTTCTCCTTTAAGTCCGGTTCAACCGACCTCTTTATGGCCATCACCTTCATACCGAACGCCCTAGCCCTCGAGGCCACCTCCCTTCCGATGTTGCCTAGCCCTATTATACCTATAGTCTTGCCGTATAGCTCCAGTGACGCTGTTTCAGGGTTATAGGGCGCCCATTTACCCTTTTTCATCAACCTGTCGAATTCCACTATCTTCTTGGCTATTGCAAGCATCAAGGCAAAAACCATCTCCGCCACTGTTATTGCATTGGCACCAGACGCTGTGGCAAGCCGTATGTTTTTCTCCTTAAGTAATCTAAAGTTAAACCTGTCCACACCGGCCGATAAAGTTTGTATCAGCTTCAGCTTCTTAGCCTTTAGTATAACACTGTCTGGCACATAGCCTCCAATGATCACATCCGCGTCTTCCGCCAATTCAATTAACTCAAGGAACCTGTTTTTACGGGACTTAGGGTACACCAATTTAACGCGGTCACCTAGGATTCCCTGCAATATCTCCAGCTCCTCGGGTGAGGGAGGCCAGGTTAAAGCCACTTTAATTAAGCCGCCTACATCCATGACGCATACCTCTCCCAGCAATCATCACGGTTTATAAAAAATGCCCCTTCTTTATTATTTATGATGCTCGTTAAGAACAGGGGGGAATTGATAGGTTTATTCGGTAGCAGGGGGGAGAAGGCTTTAAGGATATTAGAGGAAGGTATAAACTCAGCCGACCCCTATCGGATGACCCTGAAAACCCTGAAGTATGAAAAGGGTATCCTTAGGGTAAAGGGTTTAGAGTTCAAGGTTAAAGGAAGAATATATGTTATCGGTGTAGGTAAGGCGTCTGGAAGGATGGCTCAAGCCCTAGAGGATTCCCTAGGGGACTTGATTGACGCTGGAATAGTGGTGGTTCCACGGGGAACCAAAAACAGGTATCCTCTTAAACGAGTTAGGGTGCTCGAGGCCGACCATCCTTTACCTACAAAGGAGAATCTGAGAGCCGCTAATGCTATCTTGGATCTAGTTAAACAACTCGACGACGATGATTTAGTGGTGTTTCTTGTCTCGGGAGGGGGGTCAGCGCTCCTACCTTTACCTCCAGAAGATGTCCCCCTCGAGGAGAAAAGAAGGCTCGTAGATCTACTCTTGAAATCCGGTGCATCGATATATGAGTTAAACACCGTTAGGAAACATGTTTCACGTGTAAAGGGTGGGTGGCTTGCAAAACACATGTATCCGGCTACAGTAATCTCCCTCATAATCTCCGATGTGGTTGGAGACCGTTTGGATATGGTAGCTTCGGGTCCGACAGTGCCTGACCCAACGTCGTTTAAAGATGCTTTAAACGTTTTGGAGCGTTATGGATTGCTGAAGTTAAGGGATTCGCCTGCTGTCAAGTATATAGTGGAGGGAGCTGAAGGCAGGAGACCTGAAACCCCTAAACCTGGCGACAAGGTTTTCCATAAGGTATACAACATCCTGGTGGCGGGAAACAGGATATCTCTTGAAGCCATGTACAATATGGCTAGAAAGTACGGTTATAAGCCGCTGATATTAACCTCTATGCTCGAAGGCGAGGCACGGGAAGTCGGAAAAGTTGTCGCATCAATAGCTAGGGAGGTTGAATCATACGGATGGCCCATTCAAAGACCTGCATGTATTTTACTGGGTGGCGAAACCACGGTGAAGGTCGTTGGAGATGGTGTTGGAGGCCGAAACCAGGAGCTGGCTTTAAGCGCCGCATTAAGTATAAGAGGACTCAAGAAAACCCTCATAGCGTCTATTGGAAGCGACGGAATTGACGGCGTCACCGATGCCGCGGGGGCCATGGTAGACGGGAAAACCGTAGACTACGCTGAAAGTCTAGGACTGGATCCTATAGACTACCTGTATAGAAACGACAGCTATAATTTCTTCAAAAAAGTTGGGGGCTTAATTTATACGGGTTATACTGGAACAAACGTCAACGACTTCACATTGATACTTGTTGATTGACCAGCCTCAGCGCCGGCCCAGACGGGTCACCGCTTCCCGGAGGTGGAAGATCCTCATCGGCGAAATAATAGATTGAAAGTCGATTAAAATATTTGACTGTATGCTGGGATCGTTCGACGCCGCCGATAATATCCTAGAGGAATCCCGGCTTTAACTTTGTTGTTTGTCGAATATAGGTTAGGCGTTCGACGAGGAAATTTTAGTGATATAAAGGTATAAAAAGGGTACTTTCTAAAAATATTATTAAAGGTGCCGAGATGAAACTCTCCGTCCTTAAGTTTGGTAGATATCCGCCAGCAGTAGTTGCAAAGCTATCAACCCCCATAATAGAGGTTCTAAGAAATCTAAAGATAAAGGGTGTAAGGCATTCCCCTATAGTCTCCAATGAAGGTAAACTGGTGGGAATGGTGTCTGCACGCGACCTCATAAACTTTCTGGGCGGAGGCCCTAAACATAGAATAGTTACAGAAAAATATGGTGGTGACATATATTCCGCGTTAAACAAGGAACCGGTATCATCGATAATGTATCAACCCCCCTATGTGACGCTAGACCACACACTTCAGGACGTAGTAAATTTGATGATGGAACGGGATATAGGTGCACTTCCAGTATTAGATGAAGATGGAAAAGTATCGGGCATCATATCTGAAAAACATATAATGAACCTTTTCACAGACGTGAAGACATATGTATGCGTCGAGGAAATCATGAGTAGCCCGGTTATAACTCTCCCTCCCCAAGCATATTTAATCGAGGGGCAGGAGTTGATGCTTGAGAAGGATATTAGAAGACTAGTGTTGGTAGAGAACAGTTCCGTCAAAGGGCTAGTAACCCTGAAGGATATGGTTAGATTCTACTCAAACGACGAAACATTGGGGAAGCTTAAGCTTGGACTAGCAAAAGAGGTGCATAAAACCCCGTTAGCAAACATTGCTTCAAGCAGTGTTGTTACAGCAGACGCGAAAATGGATGTAGGGGACGCGATTAAAAGAATGAGGATGCATAAGATAGGTTGCCTCCCCGTAATGGAGGGAAAGAAGCTTGTGGGTATAGTAACTGAACGTGACATTTTATTGAAGCTACCCAAGATAAAGGGGGTTGAAGTATTCGTCGATATGGCTGAAAAGTTGATAACGGCGGGAAGAATATTTCTCTAAAACCCCGTTAAACCACTATAATGGATATTCACTTCTCCAGCGCTTCTCCCCTAACCCTAAGTTTTATCCTTCTTGGCCGGGGATCCCCCTGTCTCACCAAAACCCCTATTCCACGTGTATTATAGAGAAGCCAGTCTATTTCACGGGGTCCCAGCCTGACGATCGTTGAAATGCTTCTGACATATCTTTCCGGGCCAGATAAAAGTATGATAAAGCCAGCTAACTCGTAGAGTATAAGTGGAAGATCTGTTGGGCTCTGGGTTAAGACCCAGAAACCGTAGCCAAACTTCCTGGTCTCCCTATAGCAACGGACAAGAACATTTTCTTCGCCGCCGAGACTAAGCATCCTATGTGCCTCATCTAAAACCACTATCACATCCGGCTTGCTTCTTATACCTTTTGAGGACATGTAGTCTGCCACTAATTCAAGGAGCACCCATGTCAGAAACCTGGATTTTCTCAAGGGCATGGGGGATCCCCTAGACTTGTAGACCAAGACTATCGGCCTCAACTCCTCGAGGATCGTGCTTATAGAGACGAAGGGCTTCTTCCATCCCTCGAACAAGGTTTTAAGCTTAAATGCTGTGGATGGATCAAGTTCATTGAAAATGTTTTCTGGAAAGGCTTCAGAATCCTTCTCTAAAACCTCTAGAAAGACCTCTCTAATCTCAGCTTCCTCCTCCCCACTCAATCCTAGGATAAGGGAGCATGCTAAAGCTAGGTTATCCGCCCTGGTTTCAGGCTTCTGCGTGTAAAGCTCCAATGGATTCACAGCATTTTCCTGCATGTCAATCACCACGCCACCCATCCTTTCAACGAAATGCTTGTACTCGCCATGGGGATCTATGATCACTGCTCCTATCCCCTCCTCCTGAAGGTCCATTATCAGACTTTTAGCTAAAGTTGATTTACCTGAACCAGTGCTTCCAACGATTATACCGTGGAAGTTGGGTAGCCTTCTCCAATCCAAGTATACTTCACGTCCATTTTCATCCACCCCCAACACTACCCCTCCCGCCTCCTCTCTGGGTGGAAGAATACTTGTAGGCAGGAACGGTATTAGGTCGAGAGAGAAGGCTAGTATACGCCCGTATTCAACCATAATACACGTCCTCCATGAATCCCTTTAGAATCGGGTCTACGGTAACCGTGAAGCCCAGGTCCTCCAGCATCTTCGAAAATGTCTTTGAATCGCTCTTACTCTCGAAAATCGCCACTATTTTAGCCAGATAAGTGGATTCTCTACCTAACATTCGTCTTCGAGCGGCTGTGTAAAGTCTCTCGGCCTTAGCCATCAACGAGAGCTTGTCGAAGGCTGTTGCTCTTTCGTAAAGCCGGAAGGCCCTTTTCTCGAGGGTTTCACCTAGACTGGGAGGTGCAAGCTTAATCCTAGCCACCAGCATAAAGTTATCTAGTACCCCCATTATCCTGCTAAACCATTGAGACTTCTGGAGGGTCTCCATGTAGCTTGGCGTCGAATACAGGGAGCTATTTTCCACTACTAGAACCACACGGCCTTCAACACGGTATCCCTTGTAAGATGAAAGGAGAGAGTATAAACCTGTTAAAAATAAGAGTACTATGGTCGAGTCAGGTAGGCTGAACTCAGGCGGGTTGAAGATGAATTTGACTGCGGGTGCAAGTATAGGTATAATACACCAAGGTTTTCTCGAAGCAGGAGATATCCAGGGAAGGTCGGGAACTAAGGGTCCACTATAACGTACACCCATTGCATCTAAATGTCTCGTCAAAATGTAGAGGATTCTAGCAACCCTTGTTTTAAGGAGTTGAGGGTCAACGCCTTCGACAACAACTTGAAGAAAAACCCTTAGAATACCGTTTCTTTTAACGTATATTAAAGCATACTCTGCGTCTGGATCCACTATCATACCGTCCAAAAGCAGTTTTGATTTCAAACAGAATTCCCGTTCATCCACGGCGTCAAAAGACCCATGCTCGACATCTGTTATTTCAATAAAGGTTCCATACTTGAATCTCTTACCTCTCTTAAGAAGATAGAATGTTGAACCCTTTTTAACGGGAAGATTCATGCGGATCCCCCATACGGCTTCACGGAGAATGATCCATGGTTCAAGTAAAACCCAGCCTATGGCAAAAAGTATTGTAGCGAGACGCTGATCCATGGGTATGGTTAAGAAGGATAATCCAAGCACTATGAAAGCCGTCTTCTTCCTCAAGGCATGTTCACCCTAGGTCTTCAAGCAAAAAATGTATTTCATACGCCATCCTCCTTAGGACGGTAGCATGGGCTGGATTATCCTTTGAAAGAAGGAGAAGATCTTCCACGATTATTCTACCAGCCTCCTTCACCTGTTTTAAGTATATTTCACTGTGACCTTGCTCCTCCATGTTCCTCAGCAACGCTATTATCCTCCTTAAACCCGTCTCAATTTCATTTAAAAGTGGGTTCAGCCCCTCTCCTATACGCCGTTTAGAGCAGGGTAAAGTGTATTCGCCTCTTGGATTCAACCTATTATATAGCGCCTCAAACTGGTATCTCCATATTCTGGGATCAATGCACGGCCTCCATTCTACGCTCCTATACGCCTCTAGTATCCCAGCTTGGATAAGTTTTTTAATGTTCCTGAGGTGCTTGAAGCTTGTCCTAGATCCAAGAGCTATTCTACGCAGAAATATTTTCTCAAACCAGTTTAAGGTCGGTTTGAACCTCGGTGAACGCTCAATAATTTTCCATAGGGTGGTTGAATCGACCAGAACTCTTCTATCGTAGAGAAGGTCTATTAACCTTCTTTCGGCTAAAAACAGTACTCCTATAAGCCATTCATTCGGTCCAATCACCTCTATCGGAAAGACCTTCCCCCTTATAATAGATTCATGGTAGAGTACAAGTAGGGCGGTTGAAGCCAACAGTTTTGGGGGTTGATGAATATTTCTGGATACAAGTCTCCTCAATGCATTTTCTGGGATTTTGGGGGTATAGGTTCTACCGTAGAGGCCTGTAAACAGGTATCCCTGGGATTCCATCCAAAGCCTCCAGGCTGCCATCATGTTCCCAGCCTTTCTGCAAGCATGGTGAGAATTAGAGTATATGCCGAGGAGTTTCTTTCAAGGAGGGGTATGAGTCGTCTCTCCGACACCAGGCTCACAGATATTTCTTCCCATATTTCCCTGTTTCCAAGCAACATTAAAGCCGTTCCAAACACCCGCCTTAACACGGAATTTGGATCGTTTAGTGGAGGGGGCTCATACCCCTCAAGTAATCTAATAAGTAGGCATAGAGCATTGATGTCCCCAAGGAGCCCATACACAAGGTTAGGGGGTAGGGGGAGCTCGTATACTGCTTCAAGTAGTTCATCTGGAATATAGCTCCTCCTTGCAAGCATCTCCAAAGGGTATATTTCCCTAAGCTTCTCTAGGATGCTTAACTTAATTTCATCTAAGATAAAGTCCGCTAAGACTCCCTTCTCGTCTAGATCCTTAAGGGCCCATAGACTACCCTCCTTTAAGGATTTGAAAACGATGAGTCTTAGGGCTTCGGGCGACGGCGAACCATGAGATATGCTCATCGACAGTAAAGGCGAGTCCACTAAAAGGGCTAATAGAGGGGTTAGATCTATCAGGGCCTCCTTTAAGCCCAGCGTTTTCTCTAGCTTCACCTTAGCCTCTAAGGCTGATGGGACAAGTAGAGGAGAATCCAACGATGCTACAGCCAGGGTTAAGGCTTCAACCATGCTATTACCATTAGAAGGCTTGTGTTCCAGGATCCCTTTAAGCCGTTCACCGTACTCGGCCACCAGCACCGCTATCCTCGCTAGTATCCTTTTCTCCGATTCATCTAAAGACAATAATTTTTCAAATACTTTTGCCACGGTTATTCCTTGAAGTATAGTCAGCATACTTCGATAGAACTCTTTCTCCATATAACCGGCGGACTTAATTACTCGGACTATGTTTAGAAGATTACCTGCATCTATTTTCACACCATGCTCCTCAACGTATTTTAACTCCTTTTCGAAGTTCCGTGAAAACCAGTTCCAAGGGTCTTTAAGCACCTTGTCAACCTCAAAGCCGGACTCCAGGATCCTTCTTCCATACTTTCCTTTGTACACTGTTTCCAGTAGTCGTGAAAGATCCTCGAAGAATTTTTCCTTCTCCATGATGGTGGAGGCTCTTTGAAAAAGCTCGATGAAACTCCTAGATAGCTTTTCAGGCCTATAGCTCACAAAGGTATACATTTTATCCAGCATTTTCTTCGATGTCGACCAGGGGGCGTTTAAACCATTATAGATTCCAACGGCGTCGCATGCAAGTCTGAAGATTAAGGGTGTTAAACCCTTCTCGTTAAAAATTTTCGCGGCATAGCTTCCTCCAACGTAAACCATCGAAAGGGATTTAGCCAACGTTTGCTGGAGCCCTGGGTTTTTCAACCAAGCCAGCATTTTCTCCAGCTTAAGCCTCGTAATGCTGATTTTCTCCTTTAATGTAGGAGCTCTTCCAGGAGGCCCCAATTTAACGACCCGTGATGCCATTAAACTGTCCTGTCCACCACCCGTAAACCTTTTTGAGAGAATATTTGACGCTAGTTTACCTAAGTGGAACACCGTACGATGGACTATCGTGAGCGTAGAGTAGATGAATGAATATGTTTTAGGCGAAAGCCGTCTACCCAGCGTCCCTGTCAAAGAGTATCCTCCTAAAAATCCTCCTAGAATGTCGAAGGCAAAAGCAGTCAATATGAAGTTCACTAGAAGTGAGTAAACTGTAGAGAAGAGTTCGGCTATGAAGGAAAAATCCTTCTCCAAAGCTTCCCTATAGGTGGAGTTTAGTAGGGGTGTTGAAGTTAACCATGGCTGGAGAGCCCAGGGTTTCCCTGAGGGTTTAAACTTTAGTTCAATGATTCCTCTAGAGTGTTGCTGGGATTCAACACGTCTCAACCTTATCAGCCACGATTGAGGCCTATATGTAGCGTATTCCCTTGCCGACGCCTCGTCTAATAGCCCTATAGTGGGGGAGGCTGAGTTAAGCCAGTTTTGGAGTTGAATCCACGTGACGTAGCTGTTGTAGAGATTAATCAGAAACTGTGGCTCAACCCACTTTATGTTAAAGTCTTCTAGAGGCATGTAGCTCAAGTTATAGTATACTTTAAATTCATCGGATTCTACAGCCTCGGGTTGAGCCCCCACTACCAACATCTCAACACGTTCTTCAGCATTTATGTTGAAGGATAGCTCTAAACCGTTGTTGTAGACTATTCCGCAAGAAATGTTTTTTAAATAGACGATGCCGAGGAGGCTTCCGTTCACCATTATGGGGGCCGCAGGAACGTTGATTTCCACCACATCTGCTTCACCTTCGTAGAAAAGGTATCCGTCTTGGTACACCCCTTTAGCCGATCCCTGTAGATTCTGGGGGGAAGCCACGGTGCTTAGGTTTCCCAGGAGGGGCTTGGTTATCTGTATGCTCATATTTAGGGGAATTTTAACCCAACAGACTACTGCTTCCTTTAAACGATAGTTTCCTAAAGGTAATACTAGAAGCCTTTTACCGTACTTGTTTAGCTGAAAGATGTAGGTTCCAGCATCGCCTTCTAAAACTAAGACCATGTAAGGGATATTTGATTCAAAGAGGGCTACTCCCGGCTCACCAAGATCATTGAACTCTAGTGGGGGGATCCTGATCCCGCTAATAACCGTGTTCACCGAGAAGGGTAGAACATAGCCTAACAGAATCCCCCATAGGAGAAAGGTTAGGGCGAGTCTTCTACCGCGTGTGAAAACCGGCGTTAAAGCTCCCACTGTTAGGAAAAGGGGTGATAAGCGTATTGACAGTGAAATTAACTCCTTCACTAGAAGGAGAATAACTAATGCAAAACTATACATTCTAGTAAAAGAGTATAATATCGTTGTTAACGTGTCTGAAGCTAGCTTAATGTAAGGCGTGAAGGTTAAAGTAACATAGGGTTGAAGCGAAGCCAATACCATGAAGAACGTCTCCACATAATATGATGCAAGGATCCCTGATGCGGCGCTACTTATGCGTGCAGCCAGCTTCCCGGAAATGGATTCAACTCTTCTATACGCCTCTTCGAGATCCAGGCTGATGAAGGGTACTCCTACGATCCTGGAGACCCACCATGGATTCAATAGCTGGATGAAAACCAGCGACGCTAAGATGGAGAGTGTTGTTTTAGTAAAACTCTCTAACGCATTTCTTCTTCGACCTTCAAGCCACCGTAACACTATTACAGAATATTCTAGGACAACTACAATTACGATAAACCTTACGAGAAGGTCTCTCAGACTCATGGTTTTCTATTATTCCCTGATCCCTTCCTTGAACATGTTTCTCGGCAGCTCTAGCCCATCCTCTTCTTCAAGATTCTCCTGAATCCATTTGAAGAAAAATTGTATTGATGTGGGTTTACCCGACATCCTCTTCTTCACCTTACACTCGAGCCTGGAAAGCCTCTTCTCCTCCTTCAATATTCTCTTGAAAGATTTCTTACCGCCTTTTCTGGAAAAAAGTTTCATGGAGGAACCACCCTCAACGTAACTTCCATACCCTTCTTCTGAACCTCCACCAGTAGGAACCCTTCTAGCCTGACTGCCTCTCGTACCTTAATGGGTAAGGTAAGTGCATGTCCCTCCTCCCCTACTGTCCCATTGAAATACAGGGTTTGCCAGAAACCTAACGGTTTCCTTAAGATGATCAGCCCGTCTCCGACAACTACAGGTTTGCTAACCTGTAGGGGGATCCTGTTGAAGTATCTTCTAGAAAGATTAGCTGTTAAAATCTCTCTTACGAGGATGTTTAGATCCACGTCTTCTACCCACTTTAGGGATGGAAGTAGGCTTAATAGCATAGGGATAGAGGACAAGATAGTCAACGTTATTATGAGATACTCTAATTCCATCACGGGTTCACCTGAAACCTTATCCCATACTCGTCTTCAAGGATGTAGGGTATCGACGGAACAGCAACGATCCACGTGTATTCCCCTGTCCTCCATATCCCCGCAACTCCCTGTGGATCCCTAATTTGGGGGCTTAGCCTAACAACGCCCCATACTCCACGGTATTCATGGAAAAAGGTCAAGGTGACATTGCGGTATACTCCGCCTTTTTCCCGCCAAATAAATGGCTTAGACACTGATATGACACTCCAAATTATCTTAAGACTGGGCGAAGAATATTTGTTTTTAAAGGATATTTGGTAGAATCCCTTACCTTTGCTAAACTCCACTTCGACTTCAGGTATCCAGGTGTAATTCCGAGCAACATCCAAGATCCTTTGTATCTCGTCCGCCGGGTTTATGGATCCTTCTGTCTTAAGGTAGTTTGCTAAGACTACTCTAGCTATATGAAGCAGTTGCACATCATCCAAGTAGTCGTAGAGGAATACTACCGAGGGTTTAATCACCCTTACGACCGCTACGGCATCTATGAGAAGCATCCCGAATATGATTACTGCTAAAAGGAGAATCTGCCCTCTAGATTTTAACACCATATTCTATCACCGTTACCACCGGGGTGGAGTCCCTGTACTCTATCTTGACGAAAACCCATCCCACTCCAGCTCTAGACCCGTAAACAAGGGTTCCGTTCAACGATAAGTACGTTAACTCCTCTCCAAGCACTCGAAGAAGCTGCCGGAGCAATGCATCTTTATCCCAGTCGTCTTTTAAGAGGAAGAGCCAGGCTAAAACCCTGTTTGCGGTATTTTGATAAGCCAAGGCTTTTTCGGTTAAAAGTAAGGTTGAATAGAGGTTGCCTGCTAGTACGGTGAAGGCTAAGCATATTCCAAGAGCTTCAATGATCCTCATATACAACCCCTCCCGGTCCAATTAGGGCCACTTTAGTGGTGTTGGCTAAGTGAATCACCTTTTTCAGTTCTTCAAGCTCCTTGGATAGGGTTAAGGTAGAGTAGGATAACGCCGAATAGTATACTGTATATCCAAGTGACACTATAAGAATGAGGAAAATTACCGACGTTAAGGCGAAGATTGCTTCGTCTAACATTATATTTTCACCTCTATTACATATATTTCAAATATACCGTTGAAGCGATACTCCCCGAAGACGGTTTCTATAGTAGGGTTCATCAATGTTATTTGATAACGGATCAAGGTATAGGGATAGAAGACCGTTAAAGTATTCTTTGAGGCATTGACGTAAAAAATTATCAACCTGTCTCCCTGCTGTTTAACAAGTATGCGAGAGTATATTAACACGTGGAATCTGCCTTCGATAATCCATTTCAAGCCCCATAGACCTTCAGTATCATTGGAGTAGACGGCGGAGACCAACCAATCCCATTCAATTAAAGTAGCTTTTAAAGGTATACCTGAAATAAGGATGAAGGTTTCCTTAACCGTTAAATCAGCCTCCCTGGGGAGCCTAAAGGGTTTAAACCTCTCCAGGATTTCATGCACCCTTACCACGGTTTCTGGATCAACTGGAGTCAGAACAGTATTTGATTCTAGAACCTTCAGTTGCACTAGGAAAATTGACGAGGTCAAGCTAACGACGAGAAGGATAAACAGATAAGTGAATGCCTTCATCTCCTACTCCTCACCCTTCTCTAAATTCCTGAATTCAAAGGGGAAGGGACAGTAGATCACGTTCCGCGATTCCATAGGTAGATAGATGAGCTTAAGGCCTTCAAGTAGGCTGGTCAAGTCCACGTAAACCCTGTATACTGTAGCGTTAAGATACTCTGTGAAAACGACATCACCGTAGACTACTGTCAGGTTGCCTGGCGGGTGGAAAGAGGCTCCTAAAGCATTTACTTTAAAGTCCACGAACTCTTCAGCTAATTGAACTATTTCAATACCTATTGGAATCAACGGTAGATCCTTAGCGAAGGGTAGTGGGGAACCGTCAGGCCAATTCAATTCAACCTTAATCCTTGCGCCTCCCTCCCTAACGACTTGATACAGCTTCGATAAAGGTATGTTTACATTGGCTACACCCCTTCTCATCGTCGACTTAATTTTTTCTGTACCCAGCTCCACGGTTGCAAGCAGATTCGCATTTAAGGACCTGTTTTGCAGTAGAGGATTAGTATAACTGGCTATTATACGTAGTTGAACAGAGGCGATATTATAGGTGGCTTCAACCCCTATGGATAGCCCCGATGGATACACTTTCAAAAGCCGTGTACCGTTAACCAGTAAATAGAAGAATCCATCTAATTGACCCGTATCGGAAGACGAAAACACTAAGCCAGCTAAACCATCCTCCAGCGAAGGAAGGGTAAGCGGCTTCTTTAAGTCTACAGTAAACGGTAGTTGTCTCGATGCCCCATTGTTAAACACTGCTAGAATAGACTTCCTGAAGGAATGTGGTTCAACGTCTATGTAAAGTGTACCTGCATAAAGATGTAAACCCGTTATCCACTGCTGTGGTATAACAGCCTTTTCCTGAACCCCATACATGAGCTTAAGCAGGGAAGTGGAGTTATTGGGAACAGTTACTTTAAATAAGGTAAAGTAGCCAGATGGATACTCCTTTAGGTTGCCTGCCCCCTCTAGAATACATCCTGTTAAGGGGCTTCCATCGACATATACTTCGAGCCTAGAAAAAACTATTTTAACCCTCTTCTCTGAGCTTAAAACTAGTCTCCAGAGGCCTTCAGGAACCTTTAGAAATACATCACCTTGATCTGAGCTAAGTACCGTCGCTAGGATAAATCTACCATCGTCAGATAAAAGGCCTACCTCCAGTCCTGAAAGCTTAACTCCCTGGTAACTTAGTTTAGCTGAACCCGATTTCAAATAATTCCTTGCAATTATTCGGCTACCCTTAGACAGGAAGTCTATTCTAAGGCGACCCGCATAACTGCGAAGTACTACGTTTCCGGCAGTCTCCCATAGGGTAGCATCGAGTAAATTCAACGGTTTACCGTCGAAGATGAAGACCGGTACACGTATGAAAGCCTCGAAAAGAGAGTTTTCGAGACTGCGATAAACTATGGTAAAAGGGGTGTAATCCACCTTTTCCTCCGGCTGGAAGGATGTTGTGAATGATAAAGGTATTGAGACCTCTTTTCCACCTTCAAGAGCGACTATTCCAAGCGTACTTTGATAGAGGTAGTACAATGCCTTTATCCTTGAAATCTCCTTATTGGAAGCAAATTCAATTGACCTATTGTAAACCCTATTCTGGGTGCCTTTTCTCGTCTCGAAAATCCATGAATCGAAAAGGAAACCTCTCCATGAGGGGGGTGCTGTGAAATTGGCCTTTGTAAAATCAGTATTAAGTATAAACGGAGTATTTTCCTCTCCTTCCTTGATGGTTGAACCTGAGAACACCCTGTATTTTATTGGAACACCGCCCATTAAATCCAAGTTGCTTTCTACAACTAGGCCTCCGCTTCCAGTAGATGATGGAAGTCCCTTCTCTTGGTATGTTATGAATAACGTAGCTCTGTAGAGTAGCCCACCTGCATTTAACAGCCCTTCTTGCTCGTTTTCAATGCCCACAACGACAGACACGTATTCTATTGAACAGTAATCCAGTTCGAGTAGCAATTCCTCACAATCCTCTAATGTTTCTTCGAAGAGAGTAAAGTTTTGTTCCAAGTGTATTAGGGTGGAAGGCTGAGTCAAATAAAGATATTTTTCCATCGCATAAACCCTTTTTACCGTGAATTCCTCCTCATTTACATCTAAGGAAGAACCAGTCACATCGATTTTCATTTTAGAGTAAAGTAGATTTATCGTGTAGAGTGCTTCGACGCGGAGGTGAACTACCAGGCCACCGGATCCCCCAGTATATATTTCCGTTATATCTTTTAGCTCGAAAACCAGGTTCCCTGTTAAAGATACTTTTTTCACATTACTTCCGAGAACCCTTATTTCACCGTGGAAAACCCTTCCACTCTGGTTTAAAGTAATATCGTTGTAGGTTATTTTTATAGGTGACTCATACCCCACTACATCGATTAAAGCATTGTTGACCGTTGTATAGGCGAGCCACCCCTGTAGAAGAAACGTATATAATAGGAGCATTACTGTTTTCCAAAGATACTTGCTGTCCCTTTCTGATCTCTCCACCAGACACACCTAAAGGGAATTTAACTCTTCCCATATCTAAGTTTATTTTCATATTTCTCACTTTTTATAAACTTTCACCAAACATTATTAAATCATATTTACATAGACTCCCCATTAAATGTAAAAATTTACCTTTTCATGTAGAGTAAGAAGATGGAAGTTAATGCGGTATGTTGCATGCTTTACTAGTGGAACAAAAGGAGGGACAGGGAAGTCTATGTTAAGTCTACTTCTGACGCTTTCACTAGCCTATGTGAAGGGGAGGGTTCTTTTAGTAGATATGGGTGGTGCGGCAAGAAAAATGCTTGCCACGCTCGAACCACCCTATCTTTCAGATGTAATGATTAATAGGGTTTCTTGGAGGGAGGCGGTATTAGAAGTGGAGGTGGAGTCTACGGTTTTTCACCTCATACCACGAGGCCACCGTATTGAACAACTGAGACTCGAGTGGCTAGATGAGGCGAAGAGTTATTTTGAAAACATTTTAATAGATATGCCTGCATACCAGTCCCCCATCTTCGACAAGGTTATCGACTCGTCAGATGTATGCATACTGGTTGCGGAGCCGGGAGCTGTAAGCGAAGTGGTTTCATCTTATAGGGGTGAAAGCTACCTTATCGTTGTTTTAAATAAGTATAAGCCACACTTCATTGAAGATAAAATTTACCTAGAAAACACCTTTGGAGAGGAAAACGTCTATGTCTTGCCCTTCGACCCCGCCCTCTCCTGCCTCAATCCAAGGTATTTCACACAGGCATTATCGTATGTTTCAAAGGATTTCATGAAAAGCTTCAAGAGGCTTCTCTCAAGGATGTTAAACCCCTACGAGAGGTGATCGCATGAGCATAAAGGTCAGAAGACCTTCTTTAAAGTCTCTCTCGGAGCGGCAGGAATCCACTGAAGCCCCAGGTAATGTTCATGTAAAGCCACCAGAAATCGTTACATTGAGGAAAATACTCGAGGAGCTAGGCCTTGACACCTCTTGGATAAACGAGTTGAGGAAAAGGTACAAGGACATTTGTTTCGAAATAGAGAGGCTTGACAAGGAGCTAGAGGAACGGCGGAGAAAAAGGGAAGAGCTCAGCAAAAAGAAAAAGCTTCTTGAAACCTTGATGGAGGGGCTTCAACTACGATGAACAGGTTTTTTAGATATCTCGATGAAATGAAGGGAAATAGAGAAGTTTTAAGAAGATTTCACTTAAGATTTAAACTTCTCCATAAGCGGGAGAATACACCCTTACTGGAATCCGTTTTACATGACCCGGATTTCATGTATGTGGATTTCTTTAGGGATAGGGGAAGGATATACGCGTTCGGCGAAGAGGAGATACATGTCTGGTGGAGGAATGGGAGCAACCCATGGGGTCCGCTTAGACCTTTAGTTGAAAACAGATTCATCAATGAAATATGGGTTCGAGGGGGAGAAGTATACGTTAATGTAGCCGGTAAGGGTATTTTAAAGGTCGTTTTTCATCCCTCAGCTTCACCGACACTGATAGAAGAAGTTTTCCACAACATTTCAGTCGAGGCAGCAATAAGGGTGGATATGAGGAATCCTATAGGCTTTGGAGAATATAGGGGATGGAGGATACAGCTGAAGCTTCCATACGTATCCGATAACGCTTTCGAAGCAGTGTTAACAAGGATAATACAGGTTCCTAGGTTAACCGCCATCGTGGATAACCTTCTTGCCGCAAGACTGCTAACGTTATCCCTATCCTCCACCGTTGTGATAGTAGGTCCCGCAGGTTCAGGTAAAACGACGCTTCTCAACAGTATTTTAAGCGAAATCCTGAGGGGGTATAAACTTAAGATAAGTGTTATAGAGCATGTCAAGGAGCTTGTTTTACCAGAGACCGCTTTACTTTCTCGAAGTATAGGCGAAGACGTAACGGATTTAATTAGAAAGGCCATTAGATACGAGAGACCCAACATCCTCGTCCTAGGAGAAATGGCTGGAGAGGCTGTAATCTCTTGGATAGAAGCCTCTAAACAAGGGCTTCCAACCTTGACAACATATCATTCACAGAATATTGTTAAGGCTCTGTGTTCCATGCAGGATATAATGAAAGCCAAAACAGGTATAAGCACTCCTATTATAAGGTACATCGACGTCTTCGTGGTTCTGAGAAAAACGCTTAAACCAAGGGTGATTCGGAGAGTTGATGAAGTTTACGTATCTGACGGCCAGAGACTACATCCGATATACATCGAAGACATACACTGTACAGAGGAAAAATTCCTAGAGTTGATTCCAAGAAAATGTATCCTAGGATCAACAGCGAAAGTATACAGTGAAATTAAAAATAAATTTATGGTCAGCTTAAATAACCATAATATTAAAAACATAGATTCAGTAATCACTCTCAAAAAAATCAATTTAAAATAGTTTTTACAAATAAGAGTTGGTGAAAAAATGAATAAAAGAGGGGTTGCCGAGTTAACTTACATCATAGTCTTAATCGCCATGCTCGTCGGTGCAGCTCTAATTTCAAGCTATATACTTGCTTTAACAAAATCTATGACAAACAGGGCTGTTTTAAGGATTGCAGGTGCCTCCGTCGTCGATAACAAACTTTACTTAACAATTCTTAATGACGGAAGCTCCGCTTATACAGGCCCGCTATCCATTTCAGTTAAAGGGTACTCTGTGAGCTCTCTTAATATTCAAGGATCCTCCTCCGGGAGCTCGAGCTCAAACACGGTCAACGTTAATATTCAGCCAGGAGATGGAATAGTAGTCGTCGCCACACTTTCCTCAACCGTATCAGGTAAAAATGTCGTTGAAGGTGCTGTATCGACGAATGTTGCCACCCTAAGTTTTAAGGCGGTGGTTTCGGGCTAAAATGAAGATCCCTCTTTTAATAGTTTTTTATACATCTCCCCTCCCGCCGCTAATAACTCTTCGAAGGCTCAAGGAACTGGGTTTTGATATAAGGCTCGACCACGAGTTAACTAATGTGATAAAGGAGGCTCAGTTAACTGGCTCCAAGGAGCCCATACGCAGGCTTCTTGAAAACGAAATCGATAGACTTGACGCCCGCATTGAAACAGCCGACTATGCGTTAACTCAGATCTACTCCCTGGTTTCAACAACCTTGATTATCGTGCCTTTAATGGTTTTTTCGATATCTCTTTTCACGGCGCCTAGGTTGATTTTGCCTTCCTCCATATTTTTCTCGGCTGTTTCGGCGCTTCTCGGTGTAGCATCGTCAACGAGGCTTATACCACGTGAGATGCGTGAAGAGAACCCGCCACCAATATATTATGCTCCGTTAACACTATCCCTATTTTCTCTTTTGTCCTGGGATTTGGGAATCCTGGTGGCAACCCTCATATCCGCCGTATTCTTCTACCGTTTCATCCTGCTCAAGCAGATGCGCCAACGGGAGGGGGAGGGGCTTTTCAACAGGATTATGAATTACGCCTTTAACCCGAGTTTTGCCCTAAGGGAATCTGGAGTAAAATTGAGTGACCTTGCTTCAAGACGTTTCCCTGAGTTTTATCGGCTTATATTTTCAACAGTTAGTTTGTTGATGGTTTTTGGTGGCGGAATTGAAGATTTTAAAAGGCTTGAAGAATATGTATCGAGGTTTCAGAGACTGAAGAGAAGGCTTAGGATAAAGGTTTCTACAATGCTTGTATTTTCCTTGATATCTATGGGTATTCTAGGTTTCGGTTTAGGGTTCATACTCTACTTCAATAAGATTTTTTCTAACGCAGGGTTCATGGGATCCTTCCTCCTTTACACTGTAGATCCCATCGAGATTAAAGCTTCTCTTACAGCCTTCTCCCTCGCTTTATCCCTGGTAACGGCCAGCGTGATGCACGGGAACCCGCTTTATTTCCCCATATACCTTGCGTTCTTCAATGTAGTGGGTTTATTATTCTTCAATGCAACCCCCCTATTAGCCCGGAGTTTTCTAGGTGTATAAGGGATGAGATTAGATATGATTATAGTGGCCTTGGTTGCTGTTACAGCTGTAGGTGAACTCTTACTGATCTACAGTAAAGTTACAAGCATGCGTGTGGAGCAAGATTACGTGAAGGCGTGGCTACAGGCCGAAAAATATGCTTATAACGGTACGCTATCCAACGAAAAATACACGGTTAAGGCGACATTGTTTAATTTAACAAGTAGTGTAGTAATCTTCTACGGTAGGAATATCACACCCCCATACGGCGCCTACACTTTCAGGTTCCTCCCAAACGGAACACTACTCAAAATAGAAGTAAAGAAAGGATGAGTCAACTAATGGAAAGATAAAGCAAACACCTGGAAAATGTTTTGAGTCGCCCATGAAATCTATATTTTACGGGGATCCCTCAACTTTTATTGAAATAGCATGAAGAATTTTGCTACCATAACTGGGAGTTCCATGTTTCAGGGTAAAGAAGAGATTGGAAGATGCTTCAATTTCAAAAATACTATAAAGTTAATGTTACTACTGCGGCTTTCAGTTCAAATCCATTTTAATGTTAAACCTATTCCACCAATCATGGAACTGATGCCTGCAGCTACGGCTGATGCTATAGCGAGACCCGTCACGGAGACCACTAATGGTCCTATAACCGTATACGCCGCTTTAGCCATGAGGTCTGCTGCTATAATCCATTTAACGGGATTGAAGTAGTCTGGTAATCCTGGTGGAGATAGGTCTGGAGGTATATTTAAGGCTATAAGGGGTATTGCTGTTCCATAGACAAGGTATATTGACAGCAACCATCCCCCGAGTCTCCTTAATTTATCTACAGGTGTCAACGTAACACCTAATGAGAGAAGCCAGTCTTTAATGGAGTTCAAGAGATAGGTTAAATACTCTAGGAAAAGGAAGCTGGTTGCAGCCGTACTTAAAACCATGTTACTCCAGAATGTTGCTGCACTGAAAGCCTCCGCAAAACCGGATAAAACAGGCGTAGATGCTATTATACTACGTACTGTACCGGAGTAAAGTACCCAGCCGATACAGTATTCCTTTATCGTCTTAAATCGAGTTGCACTAAGCTCCATTGAATTCCATGCAGACCATATATCCCCTAGCTTACCCTCAGAAACGGATATTATAATCAAATTGGTTGCCCAGAAAATCGTGCCGTTGACGGCTAACATCAGGGGGATTTCAATAGCCTTCTCCACATACATTATAGCGTTGCCTCGTTGCCCTACGCTCCAAAGAACGATAGCATATGAAATATAGACCACCGCCGCAACCACAGGTATCAAGAGAGCATATATCACCCAGCTAACCCCCCAGTGCACTTAAGAGTATCCTAAAGCCTTCATCCAGCATCTGTCTAAGCATCGGCGCAACATCCTCCACCTCGGGTATACCTATGTTTGCTAAAACCTGAACTATCAGGAAAACTATGGGTATAGCGGCCAGGCTTTCAGCGGCTCTTACAAAGGAGCGTATAGCACTCATCCTCCCGAAGCTTCCACCCAGAACCCAGTTTAAAATACCGTTTACAACTAGAAATATGAAGCCAAGCACCCCTACCGCAAAGGATAGGGCTAGAAGTGTACATGCGATCGCCTTAAATGGTCCAAGTAGCCGCGACAAAATCTGCTCAGGCGAGTAGGGTTCTCCATGTACATAACGACCAATCGACAGTGCTGTAAAGATTACGTATAATATAATTTTTATGAATAATCCCCTATTCATGGTTGATCGCTATTATTAGAGGATAGAGAAAACTATGTTTTGCTGTGAGAGTATAAAGAAACTAAGACACCTGTATGAAAGTTTCTTAATTACTTCGACTTTAAGAGCATGTAAACTATTACCAAAATAACTGCTAGACCTGTAAAGGCTCCGGCAATGGCCAATATAGTGTAAATGTTGAAGCCTTCACCTTCATCTGTAGGCGTCTCCGTTGACTGGGAAACGTTTTCAGAGCCGTAATAGTATTTCCTAACCAGTTTCATGAATTTATCCCAGTCAAATGTCGATCCCGGGTCACTGTGATGACTTTTCCCTCCACCTAGACGGGGGTTATTGGGGTCGGGAACCTGGTTGTGTCCTATTATACCGGTGCTTGATTCAGGGTTGGCTGGTGCCACACCCTTCGGATGGACTGGCTCAATCTTATATTTTTTAGCAAGCCAGGCTACAAGCTTAGCCAGTGCATCGTACATGCTGTCGGGCCATCGCGTTACCCCAACATATCCCTCTATCTCTATTCCTATTGAATGGGTGTTATAGGCCCAGTTGCCTGCATGCCATGCCACATCCTTGTCCCTTACCATCTGTGTTATCTCGCTTCCATCCATCTTAACAACGTAGTGGGCGCTGACCTTTGCCTGAGGGTTCTTAAACCAGGAGATCGTCCCAGAATAACTGCCTTCAGCTACATGTATTATAATCCATCTTATATCGTAGGTTTCTTCCCTATTGGATGTAGTATAGTTGTTTTTGTACGCTGGGTTCCAGACGGCTTGAGGATAATCCGGCTGACCTGAAACCATAAATGTACCCACTAAAAATACTAGTAGAAGAAACTTAAATAGGGTTTTTCCGGTAACCGCCCTTAGCCACATAACCTTGCCCTAATACTATAAGGTATAAAATTTTTAAATATAGCTACTTTTCAAATTTATTGAATAAAACAGCCTATTAAATCTAAAATATTATATAAATAAATAGGTATTAGTATTTATTACGTGAGATTTTGCTGTACCCTAACATCATACTTGTGGCTCTCGGCGGCAACGCCCTCGTAAGAAAAGGTGAAAGAGGTAGGTTCAACGAGCAAGTAGCAAACCTATCTAAAATAGCCTCTCATCTAGTGGATTTATCTAGAAGATACATCCTTGTAGTAACCCACGGGAACGGTCCACAAGTTGGAGCCCTATATTTACAGCAGGAAACGGTTAAGGATGTTCCTCCGATGCCACTCCACGCCTGCGTCGCCATGACTCAGTCTCTCATAGGCTACATGATCCAAGAAGCCCTAAACGATATAGACCCCTCCCTCAGCATCGCAGTATGTACGACAAGGGTTCTAGTAGACCCCAGCGACCCTGCCTTCAAGAAACCTAGCAAGCCTATAGGACCCTACTATTCCCGCGAGGAAGCCGAAGAACTACAAAGGAAAAGAGGATGGGTCTTCGTGGAGATACCTGGCAGAGGGTTCAGAAGGGTTGTACCTTCACCTAAGCCACTTAAAATAGTCGACCTACCTGTAGTAAAATCGCTTTTAGGTAAAGTTGATGTGATAGTGGCTGGTGGCGGAGGAGGAATCCCAGTAATACGCTATGGCAACGGTTTTAAGGGCGTCGACGCAGTAATAGATAAAGATCATCTTTCATCACTTCTAGCAGTAGAGCTCAATGCAGAACTGTTAGCCATCTTAACAGACGTGGATGGAGTATACCTTGATTACGGTAAACCTTCTCAAAGGCTTCTAAAGAAATTGACCGTCGACGAAGCAGAAAAACTGCTGGATAGAGGCGTTTTCCCGCCAGGATCCATGGGACCAAAGGTGGAAGCCGCAGTAAAATTCGTCCTAAAAACAGGTAGACCCGCGGTCATCGGTAACCTAAAGAACTTGAAGGATGTGGTTAAACTTAAGAAAGGCACCATCATAGAACCCTAAAGAGGTTTGAGGTTTATACCCAGCAATCTCAAAAAGAAAGAAGATGGATATTAACCTACTAACATGGATACTTCTGGAAATTGAGCTTATCATGAGAATATAGCTAGATTCTTAAATGAAGTTCAGAAGGCAAATCTACTACATAAATGGTGGTAGCTTACTATGCCGTTTGACCTACGTTCCCGATAATTTTATATTTATCTGAAAGAAGAGTAATTTCGGTAATAAAATATTGTCTGAAATTATCCTTAAAGTCGGAAAAAGAGGAGAAATATATACTAGCAAGGAAATAAGAATGAAAACCGGTATCAGGGAGGGAGGTAGAGTTAAAGCAACAGTTGAGGATGGAAAACTCATAATAGAACCTATTCCCACAATAGAGGAGAGAATTCAATGTTTTGTAGTTGAACTAGATCCTGAGGAAGCCGAGAAACTGAGCGAGGAAGCCCAGAAAGAGGAAGGTATATATGGATAAACTACTCCTTGACACCACTTATCTTCTACCAATATTCGGCGTCAGGGTAAAGCTTAAAGACTACGAAGCTTTTTTCCCTAGATTACTCACCGAGTACACGGTCATGTATAATCCCATATCTATAGTAGAGTCAAAATGGATAGTGATAAAGCTATGTAAAAGATATCCCTCGAAAAAATCACTATTACTTAAAACATATAGGCTTGGGTTAACGGCTTTACTAAATAGTACACAGCTAAAACAGACGGCCCTAACCAGCCCCGAAGTAGAGGAAATAGCCGATAAACTTCTATCAGAAGCCGAACTGAAAGACTACTTTGATAGAATAATCTATGCAACCGCCGTCCTCCAAAAGTCAATATTATTAACCGAAGATAAGGAACTTGAGAAAATTGTTCAAACAAACATACCTAAACCAAAAAAGGTAATGTCATGGAATAACGTAATCCGATCAATGGGATCCAGCGTTTAAAGCATACGGGAAAACACGGTTTCCTAAAAGCTTTTGCGGTATTAGAAAGGTTTATATGTCCTGTTGTTGGGTGATTTTACGGTGAAAAAGTTGTCAGATAAGGTTGCTGTAGAAATTTCTAAGGAGCTTTTTGAGAAAGCTGAAAAATTCGTTAAGGAGAGTGGTGGAGAATTTAAGAGTGTGGAGGAACTTGTGGAATTCGTCTTGAAGGAGGTTTTGGAGGAAGAGGAAGGTTCAGGGGAGAGTGTTTACAGCAAGGAAGAGGAAGAGGAGATCAAGAAGAGGCTTAGAGCCTTAGGCTACCTTTAAGGGGTTCATATATGAGAGTTTTTGTACTTGGTATTGATAGCGCTGAACCCGATCTAGTTTTCAGGGAGTGGGGTGAAAAACTACCAGCAATTAAATCCCTGAGAAGTGAAGGTGCCTGGGGCAGAATTTCAAGTACAATTCCACCTATAACGTGCCCTGCCTGGCCCTCCGCCTTCTCGGGTTTTAATCCAGGACACTTCGGCCTATATGATCTACGCTACAGGAGGCCTGGAACATACACTGACTTCGGCATAGTAAACAGCAGGGTTATCAAGGTCCCTAGAATCTGGGATATACTGTCCCGCAGAGGACTTAAAAGCGGTGTCGTCTTTGTACCCACCACCTATCCTCCCTCTAGGATCAACGGTTTCATGGTCTCGTCCTTCCTCACACCCACGGTTGAAAGCCAGTTCACCCACCCTCCTAGCTTAAAGAAACTGGTTTTAGATGCGGTAGGCGGACCAGAAAACTATATTATAGATGTCTACGATTACAGGAGAAAGGATCCAAAACAGCTCTACGAGGAACTTAAAAGAAAGACAGAACACGACTTCAAGGTCATTAGAAAGCTTCTTAAAACTCAGGGAGAATGGGACCTCTTTGTAGCTGTAATAATGACCGTGGATAGGGCTCAACATACATTATGGAAGTTCTTTGACAGGGACCATCCAAGATATGTGGATGATCCAGAGTTGAGGGACGGCCTACTCGACCTATACGTCCAAATAGACAGAGAACTGGAGAAAACCCTTGAACTTATCCCAAAAGATACTGCAGTTATAGTGGTTTCAGATCACGGTGCCAAGAGAATGTTCTACAGGATAAACGTAAATGAGGCCTTAATGTCCGAGGGATTCCTGAAATTAAAGGAGAAACCTAAGGAGCCTATAGGCCTAGCAGATGCCGATAAAAGGGGTTTAATAGATTGGGAACACACCCAGGCCTTCGCCTTAGGTGCCTATATCGGACAGGTTTTCATAAACCTTGAGGGTAGAGAACCTAAGGGAGCCGTCGAGAAAAACGAGTACATTGAGGTTAGAAAGGAGGTTGCAGACTTCCTGAAAAACATTAGGGGGCCTAACGGCGAGAAACTTGATAACCGCGTCTTCGTAAGAGAAGAAGCTTATAGAGGTGAAAACATTGATAGAATGCCGGATATAACAGTATACTTCGATAACCTCCATTACGGTGCTAATGAAGCCCTAGGATTGGGTTCACTTTACAGCCTTGAAACAGTCAAGGGACCGGATGATAGCAACCATGGAGAATACGGAATCTTCGTGTTAAGAGACCCCGAAGGGAGAGTCAAGGGAGAGATTAAGGGCCTAAAAATGGAGGATCTAGCGCCCACAATACTAAAGCTTCTAGAAATCCCAGCACCCTCCGGAATAGAGGGTAAAAGCATCTTCTAAACAATCACTATCCACAAGCATTTTTTAAACCTTTTGAGAAGTAGTTTCCTCAAAAGTACCTGGACATTATTGCAGCGGTATAATATTTTGGATTAGGGGAGATACCCTAGTGCACGGAGCCTTCTTTCAACCTCCTTCGACTCCAAGTCTGGAAGGTTCTTTCTTATAAGGAAGATAATGTACTCGGTTGGGCTCCTATACCCCGAGTCTTCAAGCGCCTTTGCAAGTCGCTCGTACAATGGTCTAGGTATAGGGATATTGACATACTCTCTTTTACGTCCTTTCCTTGTTTTCTCCATCAAAATCCCCTAAATTATATTAGCTTTAGCTCTGATAAAACTTCCTTTAAAACAGTTTTAAATCCACAAAGTGGAAAACAAGAATATATTTGGTTTAACATTGCATTTCGAATTCCTTATATTTCGGGAATTGCTGCACTTAAAACTTTTTTAATGCCTAGTATGACTTCATTTATTGGGTCTTTCAGGGATTTAACGGTTTCCTCGGCGTCGCTGTATTCTATATCCTCCTTGGCTAGTAGCGAGTCTTGCCCAGCCGTCAACATGCCTGCTTTATCAAGAAGTATCGTGATAGCCTTCTCCTTAAGCTCCGAAGGTATTTCAGCGTCGAGGAGAATCTTCTGAAGGAGCGCTACTTTTTCGTCTATACTTTTAATGAAACAGTTGTAGATCTCTAGTGGATCGCGGGATTTAGCGTTAATGCGTTTAAACAGGTCTTCCGGCATATTGAAGGCTGCTTCAACGTAATTTTCTTTAGCCTTTTTAACGTAAATTACGCTTAACCCTCTTAAAACCAGAATCTCCTTTAAGATGGTCTCTATTCTAGCCGTTAAAGTCTCTACCATTTGGCGAAGTCTATCCCTCTCTTTTCTCTTCTCGATGTAACCGTCGGCAATCTCCTTAAGCCTGTTAAAGTACTCTATCTGAGTCGCGTCAGTTACTTGGAAGACTCTATCATGGTATTTCACTGTATAGTTACTTGCGTCGAAGACTGCGTTCAAAGCAAAGTTCTTTAAGTCGACTTGCTCCAATAGTTTAGAGGAGAAGAAAGACTTCGAAAATATTTTCAACGTCTTCTCGTCGAATTCTAGAATGTATTTCTTTCCGCCTGAAACAACCTTAAGCTTCATGCCTTCTCAACCCCAGGATTTCCAGTGTGCTTAAAGCTGGCTTCGGGTCGGATACTATCTTCTCCACCATCCTACAGCTGGATGAGAGATGCCCATACCAATTGTCGGATAAACGTGTGGTAGCCATAAGCAGGACCATGAGCTCCCTATCCTTACTGTCGCCGTAAATTACATCGGCGTCCACAAGGTTGCTGAACTTTGTAAGCCAGAGACGAAACTCGTGCTCGGTGGTTGCAGGCTCCTCCTCGAATCCCGTACCGTCCAAATATAATATAACGTAGTTGACGTCCTCTCTATCATATTTTAGTAAGCTGTTTTCCTCAGCGATATTCAACGCCCCCTGTAGTCCAGTAAACATGCTTGCATGAACATTGTACATGATCGACGGAGATATTATCTTGGATTTAAGGGAACTTATTTTCCTAATTCTCTCTGTTCCAAGGATGGGGAATAGGCTTTCTATCAAGTCTCCTAAAACTTCGGCTGGTTGTTTTATTATACCCTTGTCGATGAACATTAATTCATTCCAGAGAAGCTCATAATCCAGCAAAATTATCGATCTACTTTTTGTTAGTCCAGGGTGGATGCCTTTAAGGGCCTCGAACACCCGTAGTGGAGGCTCCCCCTTAGGCGGCACTATGGTTATAAATGCGTCTATACTGTTATCCCACTCTGAGACAACCTTATTTAATGTATGGAATAAGCGATCCTCAGCCCTGCCCGCTATAAACAGCTGGGTGACGTGTTTAACACCTAGACTTTGTAGCCACTTCTCAATAACCCCTCTTCCCTCCCCCTCCAAGTCCCTAGTATGTAAAGTTAGATTCGGGGCGTCAAGCCGTGTGGCGTCCCCTTCATTCAAGTATACCGTAAATCGGCCACGTTTAGCGAAGCCTAGGTTGATTGCTATAGCCAGCCGGTTCGGCAAGTTTATCTCTATTCTAGGAATCTTGAATGCATCTGTAAGTCTAGAGCTCACATTAGACCACCTCTCTCCTCCTAACTATCATCCCCGATGAATCGAAAGTGTATTCTAGGTTTTTAAGTGTAAATAATTTCACGAAGAAGCGAGAGTATTCTTCTCTTAAAGGTATATCCTCTAGGTGAACGCGCTTTTTCTTTTCTAAAAGTTTCTTAACGTACCTCTCCACCTGGGGAAACACGCTTGCGGCCTTTATGAGAACCTTGTCCCTCTCCATCGCTTCAAGCAACTTTTTCCTAAGCTCAGTATATTCTCTTGCTAGACGGTATAAGTCCTCCCCTGACCTCCAGGATCTCAAGCGTTTTTCAAGCCTCCCCATGGCCTCAATGTACGCCGACGATTCTGTCCTTATAAGTGAGGGGTCTATGCCCGATTCCTTAACCAAAGTGTAGACCAGGTTGTTGAACCCTTCAATCCTCTTCCTATATTCACTTAACTCGCCTGCAAGTTTTTCAACGGCCTCGTCCAATACCTTGATGAACAAATCTGCGTTCAACACGTTTTTAAACTTTTCTTCAACTTCCATCCCGAAAACACCTGCTATTTTCCCGCACATCTCCCTGTACCTCTCGCTGAACGTTGCATGTAAACCCAAGAGACTCCTTCTGACAAAGAGGTCGAGTATCATGTAGTCCCTCTTAAAGCTCTCTTTGTTTGGAACGGTGTAAATTTCCTCCACCTCGGGGATAAGCTTGCTTAAAGCCTCTATGACCCTACTATATTTTTCAAGAACAATGTCCACTAGGTTCAGGAAAAGCTGTCTAGCATAATTATACGTTTTTATGGTTTCCTCAAACCCCATATCCTCCAACTTCACTTCAATAGGTTTCATCTTCTCTAGTTGTTCATGCTCATAACCCAGCCGTCTGAGCTGAGTTAAGACCATGTTGTAGATGTCTAGCAGGGTTTTTGTCTTAGATCTTATTTCAAGTTCAAGTGTTCTGGAGCGTCTTTCGATCTCCCCACTTAATGCCCTAATCTTCTTTATGCTATCCTTCAAATCATTGATGCTTGAGCTACGTAGAGCAGCGGCAACCATGTTTTCGGCACCCTCGTAAAGCTTGTCTACCACTATTTTTTCGGGTACGTCGAGACCTGTTTCCGCTTTCAGACGCTTGTACTTGAGGGTGAAAAGATCGTATTTATCTATAAGGCTCTCATGAACCTCTCTAAGCCTTTTCTTGAGCTGGTCAAGCTGCGTTATACGGTATTCGAGGTAATCTCTTATAGAAATAACGCTACCTAACCCAAGGACAAAAAGTATGGAGTATAATCCGGCAGTCCCCTCCAATGTGATGTCGGTTCTGTACATTAAGGGGTCTTTCATGGAATTTATAAGCCATATGGTTAGTGCCGTTAAAACGGTTACTGAGATTATGGTTGAAAGTAGCCTAAAGGGTGGGAACTTTTTCTCTAAGAGACCTATAAACCTCCTGTTGATAAAGTCGCTGTATATTAGGAACATGCCTATGGCGAGTATAACTCCTATCGAAACGCTTATCATCACCATTAGTATGAAGTGTATCACGATGTAGTTTAATAGGGAGAAGTTTAGGCCCCCAAGTATAATGTTAATCCATTCCCTAAGCCGAGAAAACGAAAACAGTGTTCTTGCATCCATTTTCACCCCGATTTTATCAAGGAATTCATTTAGCCCCGCTACAACGTTGTTCATGGGTCCCGTTTTCCCAGATGCTCCGCTAGTGAATTTGATTATGAAGTCCCATATATTACTGACTGGAGGTACCAAATCTATGGGTAGCTTTAGCGGGCTACCTTTACCGAGTATATCCGAGTAGCCTCCATAGATATTGGTGTATGGCACCGTTAAAATGGAGTACGAGGGTAAAACTTCACTCCCCATAAACGAAGACTGGTAAACAATGTTAGCTAAGTTCATGGCCAATACGAACGGAGTGTAAATGGCTAGGAAGAGCAAGACCACCGAGGTGGCTGTCTTAGCATCTATGCGTTCCAAAGCTATAGTTAATATTATTAATGGTATCGAAAACACAAAGAAGGTGGGGTGAAGTGTAAGGGCGGCGGAGAGAAAGACTATGAACTTGATGGTTGGCTTTACCGTGAAGGAGGAGACTATAAGGTAGAGTATTGTTAGAAAAGAGATGTTCATGAATATTAGGAGATCCAGTCCCCTATATACGTAGAAGATGTTAAGTAACAGTGCCAAGTAGGATAATATATAGAAGATTTTGAAGCCTAAATCCATCTTGCCTTGGAAACTTAACAGTGCTATAAGAAGAGAAATTATGGATGGGATTATGTAGTTTCCACCTACAGGTAGAAGCGGGAAGATGTACAGGAAGCCTAGTGAAGAAACAAAAGCTATTATACTGTTGATGCTTCTGTTTATTCTGTCCAGCAGAAGTTTCTCGGTGGATGGAGTCTCCGCCAAAATCACACCTCCATCGCGGTTTTTGAGCGGGTTTTCTCGGCCTCTGTATACAATTTTACGGCGTCAACACCCTGCTCAAGGAGAAAGGACATGAACATCGTTCTATCGATCACCTGGTAGGCGTTGAACCTTATTGTATCGTATATTTCCAGGTGCTCTGGCTTAGCCTTAGCACATATTATCAGGAACTCTATTGTCCACGGATCCACGGGCTCGATAGGTCTTATATTTATAGCTATACCCGCCTCCACAAGCGCGTAGATCGCCAGGGAGTTTCTCAGGCTTTCCTCTAGATCCTTATCCCATATTATTGGCGTGGCTACTATAGCCCATATTACATCGCTCCTATAGTTGTCTTTAAGCCCGAAAAATCCCGGGACGGAGAACGTTTTCATATGGCTTTTAAGGATGTCTCTTAGCCGCGCCATGTTTATTATGTTTTTTACTTCGGATGGGTCTCTGAGCTTCTCCTCTTCCTCCCTCATTATGACACCAAGTATCCTTAGCCTCTCCTCCTCTGTTAACTCGATAACCCTTTCGAAGAACCTTGTTGATCGGGTGGCCTCACTCATCCTCCTGGTGTATTCAGCATCTATTCTAGCTATGGAATTCAATGTATTCCTATAATCGCTGTTTATCTCAAGGCTTTCAATGATCTTGTCTATAGTCTTAAGCGTGTACTCTATGTCGCTTCTCTTAGAATAGTAGTAGTCGAGCTCCGACTTTATTTTGCTGATCTCTTCTTCGAGATCCGAGATCTCCGCCCGCAATCTCTTCTTCTTGCCGCTGAGGTCTATCCTTATCCTTGAAATCTTCTCCCTTAACTGGTCGATACTTTCTTTCCTCTCCGCCATGCTCCTCTCCAATGCCTCAATGTAAGCTGCGAGAGTATTCTTCCTGTCTTCAAACCTCCTTTTAGCTATAACAAGGGATGTTAAAACAGGGTCTATCATCTTCGCCTCCTTGGTGGGTTCCTCGAGAATCGTTGACACAAGCTTGTAGAGGGCTATTGAAAGCTCTAAAGCCCCCTCAAAGACGTCGCTAACTTCTTTGCTAGTCTTCGCATAAAGTACACGAAGCTCCTCTGCAAGATATCGGGTCCGCAGGTACCTTTGAAGGAAGTTTATAGATATGTCCACTAGCTTCAACAGTGTTAACGTCCTTCCGAGATAAGCCTTCTGCTTCCACGTCAATTCCTTTACAGTTTCCAGTCCAAGACTCAACTCCTTTTCGAATTGCTGAAGCCTGTTACCAAAGTCCTTTGAATAGTTTTTATGTGGTTTTAGAGCATAATCCAGGCACTCCCTATACTTTCTGATGTAGCTGGCTGCCATGGTGTCCTCCTCGAACCTAGTTGCCCTAAGAGGTGTTAACAGAACCTTGGAAATAGCTTGAAGAGTGTTTTCAAATGCTTTAAGGTTTTCGGACAACTCTATATCGAACCTGCCGCCCCTCCTGACGATATCCTCGGCATACTTTTCTAGCTCCACATCTAATCTATTCTCTGTGACATGTGACCGTAGCAGTTCATACAACTCACTGTAGAGTTTGTCCATGATGCTTTTAGCCTGCTCGATTAACTGAATCTTATACTGGAAAAGGTTGTTCATTAAATCGATTTTATTTAGTAGCATTCTTAGAAGCTCTATGTATTCATCTACAGGAAACCTTATCTTCAGGATGCCTGCAACGTTCATAAACGAGTCCCTGAGCTCCGCGCTGGATCCTATGGTGGCCACCATGTCGGCTAAATCGAAGCTTGAAAGGACTTTAATCATCTCGACTATCGCGTCGTCTATATGTCGTTTAGCCTCCTCCAATGTACCCTCCTTAGTGTAGGTGACCGCGGCTTGAAGAGGTATAAATAGTGCTAGGCTAAACGGGTTCCTATACTTTTCGCCGAAACGCTCTATCACCTTACGGTTTATCGTGTGATCGAAGAGACACCGCATCTCCTGGAGCGCCTGGTAGGGTGAAGCACCCTTCGCTAGGGAATCGTCGAGGGTTGCGGGTAGGACGGAGAGGAGGACTAATGGAACCCCGCTTCCCAGTTTCTCCCTTAGATGTCGCCCAATATCAAATACCACTCCGCTCCCGGTTCCGCCTCCGAGACCAAATATGATGTATACTATCGGTGATAAAGGTGAAGAAAGCACCTTGTCTCTGAATTCATTTAGATAGGTGTTTAGTTGACCAAAATGGTAGTAGTTGAGAGCATATACTGCCTTTGCCAGCGCACGTTGTCTCCCGGCACCTCCTGCAAGGGAGGGGATCTTCGTTCTCAAGGTTATCCAGCTTCTATACTTCTCCGTTTTTATTCCCTCTTTAAGAAGATAATCTGGATAAAGGGACATGAAATCGAACAATATGTCTGGGCTAGGGAACTTTATGGTTAAGGCTCTGAGGTAGAGTCTATCTAAAGGTATACCCTTCCTCCTCATCTCCTCTAGAAGCCTGTTATACTCGTCCTTCAACTCCATGATGTCCCCATCTGCTATGTCGATTGCTAGGAAAGCGGGTCTAAAGTCCTCTATGTTGAACAAGAGTTCTTTAAACACGGGTTGCCTAAGAAAGGTTGTCACAACGTTGGCTCCTGTACCGCCCAGCCCTATTATATGAAACTGGGAGTAAAATTTAATACCCTTGCTACTCATCTGATAGACCTCCGAAGTTTTTCGCTTATGGAGGAAAGGTCTCGGGAAAGTCTTTTATCAACCCTCTCTAACGAAGCCTGTAGAGACGCTATATCCCTTAAAGCCGAGTTCACGGTTTCAGTTATATACGACGCCCTACCCTTAGCCCTTAAATAGAGGAGGAGGAAAACCACTGTCGTGGCGGCTAAGACACCGGCAACGCCTATCATAGAGTACATTATAAGCGGGTTTGGCGGTTCGGGAAACTCGTAGTCCTGCAGGACGTCGACTATCCTGGTTGCAAGTTCGGTGAGCCCAAGGCTGTTGAATTCATCTGCTATCGCCAAAAGAGAGGAAATTAGATCCTCGTATGCCTCCGGTGCAGAAGACTTTATTTCGGTAACCTTCTTTTCAAATTCATAGATTTTACTAGGGAAAAGCTTGTACTTGATCTGGCCGACGACATTATCCTCTAAAACCACAGTAACCAGCCTGAAATCCGATTTAACTGTATATATTTTAAGGACCTTATTGGTGGGCGTTAAAACGGTAAAAATGACGTTGTTTTCTGCGGGAATCTTAAATTTGACACGTATAACTAAGTCTCCCTTCACAACCCTAAAGGTTATCTTCCTATTGGTTAACTCCTTTCTAGTCCTGTTGTCAATACCAGGGTATCCGCTTGTACTGATCTCCCAGAAGGGGGTTGTAGGGGTAACGGGTTGAGCCTCGTCAGCTATTTTAATGTAGAACCTTTTATCGGGGATCGATATAGGGACACTTATAGATATTTCCAAAACATATTCTGTATCAACGAAGATAACGTCCCCTATCGGTTTATTAGCTCCCACGAAATCAAAGGACTTTATCCAGTTCTCTTGTGCTAGAACAGTGCTGGAGGAAAGGATAAATAGGACAAATGTCGTGAACCCTAGGAGAAATGTTTTACTTTTCGGAAGCATAATTCACCCTCCAAATATAGTATTGTAAAATATTGCTTCACCGTAAAATATAACGTTTACTCATATTACATGCTTCTGGTGCAAATAAGCAATTACACCTCACACTAGACGCTTAAAAATCCAAGTGTTCTAATAACGATAAAAACCTGTTTTCTCAGTTACATAAAGTTTAAATATAACTGATATGTCGTTTAAGAGAAGGTGCTGGATCATTAAATGGAGTAATGCACTGTACTGTGGACGTTTCCAGCCACCACATCAAGGACACTTGAATAGCGTGAAATATGGGTTAAAGTTGGCTGAAAAAGTCTACGTAGGTATAAGGGCTACCCCCCTAAGTCTCAAAGACCCCCTAACACCAGAGGAGAGAGTTGAAGCTTGGATCCGTCTCCTGAAAAGCGAGGGAATCGCCGAGAAAGTGGTTATAAAGATTATCCCCGATTTTGGAAAGGAAACAGAATTGCCGAGGGAAGATAAGGTTGTCCTGAAAGGCCACCCCCTTCTCGAGTGGGGGAGAAAAGTAGAGGAGATTTTTGGGACAAGTCCCGAAGACACAGTGTTCATAGGTAATAAGCCTTCCATGGTTTTAGCCTTCAATCTACTTGGATATATAGTCGTACCGGGACACAGGAATGTGCATCGGTTAGTGGATGTATCGGCTTCACAGCTACGCCAAATGATATTAAACGAAGATAAAGAATGGATGAAACTGCTTCCTAAACCCATAACAGAATATCTCTTGGAGATTAAAATTAAGGAGAGACTTGAATCCCTCATAGGAACAGGAGACATATCGACGGGATAATATCCGATACTTAAACCGGTATCTTATATGAAAAGATTCTGGCGAACCCTTACTCTGCTAAGATTAGTCCACTAAGGAATATTGGTGGCATATATTCTGATAGAAGTTTACCAGTCTATGAATGTTCTTCTCGACTGTGAAGTTGTATCGTAGCTTCATGAGATTATCTTGCAGGGTCTTTATTTTTCCTCTGTTTTTAACTATTTTTGGTATATCATCTAGGCTGTTTAATACTATTCCTATATTGTATTTTTCTACAAGATTTCGAATACTCTTGTGCTGTTGGAATGTTAATACAGGGAGTCCACAGGCTACATATTCAAAGAATTTGTTTGGAAGAGCTATCTCCATGTGTTTTTCATTCTTCTCGTTAATATTGAATCCAGCCCACCCGAAATCGTATTTAGTTATCTCGTAAAGCAAGGTTTTATGGTCCAAGTTTCCATGGTAGTGAATGTACCTGCTGTTGGACGCCATATCTTTATACGCTTTATCGTTTAGGCTTAGCCGAGATGGATATAAATGTACATGTATCCCATGTTCCGCGATCCCCTTGAATATTTTCCTCAGGTCATAGTGGCTTCCGGGCACACGGCTGGTTAAGGTGCCAATGTACACCACATGTACTTGTCCATCCCTCCTAGAGAGTTTCTCCTTGAGTCTTTTAGGTGTAGCGGATAACAATGCATAGTTGTGGAAAACTAGCTCATTATTTGGATCCAAACGGTATATGCTGTGAAAGTACTCTCTAATTCCTTCAGCAACGTATATCCTTCCATCACACTCCTCGTTCGCTATCTTTTCGTGTACGCGGTATATCTGTAACTTTGTTTCAGAGTCATTCGAGTAGTATTTTGTCTTTCGCATGGAGAGAGGGTCATGTGTATCATGCACTATTGGGATGTCCCCTTTAACGGCTTCAATAGCTGCTACGGTTAGGTAGTCGGGGGCGTTATGACTGTGAATAATATGGATATTGTGTTCTTTAACAAGCCTTCTAATATCGTTCTTAAGGTTGCTTAGATTCAGTTTCTCGAATTTATTAAAAAGCTCGTTGCCGTATCCATAAAGGTCGTTTAAAGTGGAATGTACGTAGCCGAACACTATTTTTATCTTCTCTCCCAACATCCATCTAAGACCGCTAGCATACTTTAATGCCCTTATGCATGGCTGTGGCTCTAGGAATAGTATATTCTTTATCTGCACCTGTATCACCTAAAAGATGGGGTCGGCCAAGGCTTTGGCCGAAAACTGGGATAAATACCCGGAAACACTTTCCTTATCCTATATACTCGCATATATAAAAACATTGCTATATATAACTATTAGTAATATAATGCTGACGTTTAAATAAAACTGCCGTATTTTAAATATAAATACATCCATTTTCGCCTACGGGAATCAAGATTCATAAAACTTGTTAATGGTGTCGGGAAGAGTTTATATCGCTTATATCGTTTTGTATTAGGTGGGATGGGAGATAGGGTGGATAGAGAACTTGAGGAAAAACTTCTGAAAGTCAAATCTTACAGCACGGAGCTTGGCCTCGACCTAAGTAGACCTGAAGACCGTTTCAAGTGGTTTATTGCTTCCATGCTTTTTGCAAAAAGAATCTCGTCAGAGATCGCTAAAAGAACCTTCCGTAGATTTCTTGAAGAGGGATTGACCACGCCTGAGAAAATCCTTTCCGCTGGATGGGATAAGCTGGTTGAAGTTCTGGATTCCGGAGGCTACGTTAGATACGATTTCTCCACCGCAACCAATATTCTTGAAGCAGTAAAACTTCTCAAGGAGAAATACGATGGAAGTATAGATGAGGTACATTCAAGAGCGAGAAGCCCAGCGGACTTAGAGAAGAGGCTGATGGAGTTTAGAGGCATGGGACCAGTAGCAGTCAATATCTTTCTAAGGGAGCTTCGGGGAATATGGGTCAAGGCAAAACCCAAGCCCTCATCCCTTGCCATCAAAACCGCCAGAAAACTAGGGTTAAATGAAGAAGATATCAGAGTCTATGAACCATACTTAGTGAAAATTTTTATAGAGTACTGTAAGAAGGTAAAGTGCAGGAGTTGCCCGGTCGAAAGCTACTGCCGTGAAAAGAGGAAATGAAACAATATTTGCATGGAAAGACAACCGCATGTAAGTCGGGTAAAACACTTGATTATTGAGCTTATGACTTCAGGTTTAAAGAACTCTCCAGCTAAAAGAAGAATATTAAAAATGTATAGACGAGCCTCACGAATAAATATAGCTGCGCCTGTTTCAAAGGTATAAGATCTTTCATCTCGAAGCTTCCACCAATATTAAAATCGTACAGCAAATTAGTTTTATAATATTTTACTTAATATTATATAGATTTAATGCAGATAAATATAATACTTTACATTAATAAATTTTCCCTCCGATTAGGGTATTTAATTAAACTGAAAAACTATTGAAATGCAAAGTTTCTTATATCCCATTAGTGTAGATCAATGGGGTATTAAATGCGGAAGTATCGTGTTGTAGTCTGTGTTAAGGAGGTTAAAGGTAAGTGTGCGGCAGGCTATAAACCAGGTGATACGTTCACGTTCGAGTGGTTTTATATTAAACCGATGCAGAATACCAAGATATGTCTCCATGCATTGAACTCTATGCTAACCTTGTTAATGCCCTTCATTAAGGGGGTTTCCGCTAGAGAACTGGGTATAGGAACCGAAGATGACATAGGTTATTTGCAGTGCCCGGACCCGGGGAAACCCTATACACGTGGAGGAACAGTACTCTTCGAGCTTAAGCGGGAGGAAGTAGATTAAGGCTCTGTCAGCATAGGAGTTTTCCGAAAGTTTCCGAGAAGCCATTCGTATGCTGGAACACATTCTACAACCTTGTTACCGACCACTATTTTCTCCTTTAAGTCAGATGTAATTATAGTCCCTTTATCCACTTTGAACTCGTCCATACATTTTATTAGTGCTTTAAGCTCCCTCTCCTTATTCTCGTACGTTAAACTCCATGTGACTTGGATCAATTCTTTTACACTATCGAATTCTCTAACTATGAAGTCCACCTCTCTTCCCCTTCTATCCTTCCAGTAGTTTATTGTGAGTGCAGGGTTTCTAAGACTCCTACGCTTTAACTCTAAAAACACTATATTCTCCAGTATCTTTCCTTTGTCTTCTAGAGATGCCGCTATAACGTTTCTTAAACCTGTATCAACAGCGTATATTTTTCTTGGATACTTCAGCTGGTTCCGCACCTTTTTCGAGTAAATAGGTACGAAGAAAAAGAGAAAAATCTCCTCCAATATGGAAGTATATCGTAGCAACGTTCTTGTGGATGTACTAATTCCTATGGAGGAAAAATATTTGGCTACACGTTTATAACTGAAGTACCTAGCTATGTTGAGAAAAAGGTATTTAAGGAAATTCTCTAAGACATGTATCTCCCTTATCCCATACCTGTCTACAATGTCTTTGTAAAGGATATCTTCATAATATGCTTTAAGAATCTCCATTTTTAATTCGCTACTTCCAGCTAACACCACTTCGGGTAACCCTCCGTACTGCAAGTATTCATTAAAATATTCTACCACTTTTGCTCTCTTAAAGTCGGAATACCTTGCTTCTTCCAGGGATACCTTGAGACCCTTAAAGTAGAGGAACTCCCTGAAGCTCAATGGAAGCAATTTTATTGATAAATGTCTACCTGTTAGTAGCGTGGATGCTTCGGGAGCAAGTATTTTAGACGTTGAGCCAGAAACAAACAGCTTAACTCTACCCTTATAATAGTCGTAGATATTTCTAGCCCATTTTTCCCACCCTGGAACATTTTGTATTTCATCAAGGAACAAGAAGACCTTATTTTCTTCCGACAATGAGACATAGATCTCGTCCAGTAGCGCGTCCAGCATGTTTGCTGTTAAGGGATATAATCTACGGTCTTCAAAATTTACGTAGATAACATTTCTTTTATTATATCCTCTTTTAAAAAGCTCCTTTATCATAAGGAACATCAGGTAGGTTTTACCTGACCTTCTAACACCTACTATATCCACTATATGGTCTGATTCCAAGAAAATGTCTATGTTTATATCTCTCTTTTTAACTTTAGGAAGTCCTCGTTCTCTCCACTCTATTAAAACCCTTTTCAGTCTCTCTTTCGTTTCCATATGTTTACTATGGTAAACAAGAATAAATAAATTTTGTTTACTATGATAAACAAGAATAACGGTCATATTTTAGAGTTTTATTTGTTTTTGAATATTTGTTTATAGAAACATTTATAATAGTTTATAGCAATTGATATATATGAAAAGAATTTTAACTACTGTTGTCGGAAGCTGGCCTAGATCTCCTGATCTCGTCAAGCTTCTAATGGGATTTCAAAAAGGAGAATATGTCGAACCCTCATGTTTTGAAGAGGCTTTTAGGAATGCTATAAAATGGGCTATTGGAGAACAGGTTGAAGCATGCGGTTCCGAAAGCTGTAGAGCCGGTGTTGTAGGTATAGATATAGTTAGCGATGGAGAGCAGGGTAGATTCGGCTACGTGGACATGCTCAGGAAATATACGGGATTTGGGAAGCTGCTACCCCAACAGTTTAAACTGGATTCACATAAGGAATTGATGCTGGTTATGGATCCAGAGGATGTAAAAAGACTTGCAAAGAAGTTTCAGTTCTCTAGAATAATTAGGGAACTCGAGTATACCGGTGAGGGGCTTACTTTAAGGGAGATTAGGGAGGCTAAGAACATGTTGCCAAAAGGAAAGAAGCTTGTATATACTGTGCCTTCACCCGCAACGGTGATCTTCTTCCATCCCTATGACAAAAACATGTATAGAGATGATATAGAGGCAATGGCCGGGGTGTCGAAAGCATTAAGAAGGGAATATGAAACCGTGTTGAGCGTCGAGAACACTATACTTCAAATAGATGATCCTGCTTCGGCCATGGGCTATCACTTGAAGTGGGGTGGAAAGCTGTTGGAAAGGTTGCCGGAGCATGCTAGAATACTGAACGAAGCTATTAGAGGCCTACCTAAAGAGAGAATCAGAGTCCACGTATGTTATGGAAACTACGCGGCACCCCACATGGACGATATTCCATTTAACAAGATAATGCCATACCTATCAGATCTAAAGGTTGGTGGACTAGTGGTGGAGATGGCTAATCCGAGGCATCAGGCGGATATAGAATTCTTCAGGGAACATCCTACGGATAAAACTATAGCCGTAGGTGTAGTGGATGTAAAAACCCCTATAATTGAACACCCTAAGGTCGTTAAGAAACGTCTATTAGAAGCTGCAAAATACATTCCGTTAGGCAAGCTTCAGGCTTCACCTGACTGTGGCTTCGGAACCTTTGCCTTCTTCCCCTCGCTTCATCCGAAAATTGCACGCTGGAAGCTAGACTCCCTTGTGGAAGGAGCCTATCTGGCTTCAAAGGAATTGGAGCTAGATTTCTACTAGGTTTCACTAAATAATTTTTTCTATAATGTCTTTGTGTCTTGCATGAAATTTATCAAATGTTAGATTTTCAGCCTTCTCTAAACCCCTGCTACTGAACATGTTCCATGTTCTCTCTTCATTCATTAACTTTACAACTTTTTCCGCCGCCTCCTCTGCAGTATTGTAAACAAAGCCTCGTAAACCGTTTTCCACAATATCCGATGAGGCTCCACCCGAATCGTGTATGGTTACTGGTAAGCCACGTGCCATAGCCTCTGTTACGACAACCCCCCAGTGTTCATTGATCGTTGCGTGGAAGAACACCTTTGCTTTATCCATGGTCGAGTTTATCAATGAGCGAGGAGCGTCAGTATACAATAAAACATTGTATTCCTCTTCTTTAATGGAATCCTTATTTAAGGCTAGTTTCAACCCTGTTTTCCGCGCCGTGGACTGGAGGTATTCCACATAGCGGAATGCTGTTGGCGTACCTGCCCCACCGAAGATATATAATTTGACCTCGGGATCCTCCTTCAGTATTTTGGGCATAACCTGCCGTATCACCCAATGGTATCTTTTTTCTTCACTAAATCTACCCACCATGACTACGATCTTTTGTCTTTCATGAAAGCCGGGAGGATCTTTGAGTATTTCAACATTAGGCGGTATAGGTGGATTCAAGACTATGGGTCTCATACCGTAGGCTAGTTCAACCTTCTCCGCAGTCCATTTAGAGTTTGTAAGCACGGCTTCACATACTTCGAAGGGATTTTCTCGGATAGTTTTCTTTAGCAGGTATAGGAAAAATTCAAAGTAAATGTTCATGGGGAATCTACCGTACCTTTCGAAGATATATGGGTCGTTTTTATAGTAGAATGGTAGATTCTTAAACCTGGAGTCTACGTAGAGTTCAAATGGAAAGTGGACATATTCGATAAGCTTGAATCTCCTCTCATTTAATATTGGCTTGTATGTGACCTCATCGGTCCAAATTAAATCTGGGTCGAATTTCTTTATAGCCTTCTTTAGAGGATACCATAGGAGAACTCTTGTAAACAGTCCGAAAGCTTTGAGTCTTATAGGTGGAGTATATATTTTATAGGAAGTAAGGGGTAAGCCGAACCATTCACCATATTTTTCGGGGCTAAATTTAGAGGATCCGACAAGGACAGGTTCTATTCCAAGGTAATCTAAACTATGTGCTGCGGCAGCGGAGACAAGTTGCCCTCCGCCGGGTCTACCCCAGTAATGGTGGGCTATTATTCCTATCATTGCTACCAACTGAAAATAGGAGGAGAGGTTAAATAATATATTTATTTTAGTGTTGTACGGGAATCCTTCTTTACAGAAATATCAGTGTATAGATTTTACTTCTTTTTCCCTCGAAAATGCTTCAAGGCACTACGTACTTCAATGAACGTGATCAATACCACTATAAGCAGTATTATTGTGGTAAATACTATTCTCCCTGTAGATTCGGAGCCGAACATTAGACCGAGTAGAAGACTTCCTCCATTATAGAAGTCTGTTAAGGCTTGGGCTAGCGCCACAGTTATCGATGGAGGTTTTACCTCAACATAGACGATATTCGATGAAGCTTGGAAGGGGAGATCCATGTAGCTGTATTCGACCTTCGCTGGAGTTAGCGTATAGACCCCTAGCCTCTCTAACCTGACTTTATACTCTAATGTAACTTTCTCTCCTGGGTTAAGTTGCGGCCAGAAAGCTGTAACCTGGCCTTCTATCACCTTTACTGCGTTGGCTATCGCATATGGTTGAAGCCACATTTCGTCGTCCAGCCTTACGTTGGTTGCAACAGCTTCATCGTTGTTGGTTATCGTTACGGTGACCGTCACTATACCCCTTTCTCCTATCGCTTTAACGTCCACGGTCTTTTTAACTCTAATGTTTAATGGAAGTATTCCACTGAACGTTACGGAAATATCGTCTGGAGATAAAGATGAGCCGGATTCCATGAATTTGGCGTCGAATCCCCCACTTATATTACTTAGCTGGGTTAACGCTTTAAGCTCCGAGTACCCTGGGCTGGTCTCTCCAGCATACACTCTTGCTTTAACAATCTGGCCTTTCGGCACGGAGGCTGTTACAAGAAGTATTGAGGTATCGGCGTCCGGCGAAAACTTGATTTTCTCTACACCTAGAAGCTCCGTGATTTTTACTGTATGGTTTTCCTGCGGAGAGTGTATCCAATTTAGCCAGTAGGCGATGGTGGAGGACACCTTGACTATCGTGTCGCTCGGAGGCATTATGACGTTCAGGTAGGTTGCATATGGAACACCATGCCCGAAGAAAACTTTCACCTTTAAGGGGTTGACTAAGCCCAGTATAAATGCGCTACCATTGGCTGAAAAGCCTGTCGCCCCCGGCGTCAAGCGTCCGTTCTGATAAGCCTGCCAAATCGCCTCCGCTAACCCCCCATGCTCCACAGGGATATGGCTTGCTATTGCGTTAGAGGATTTACTAAATGAGACACTGGAGAAGTACACGAAGATAGTATAATTGCCAACTGGTTTGGTGAATTGTGAAGGTAGGGAGAGGGGCTTGAACTCCAAGTTAAGAGCTTTAGCAAACATGCCAGCGACCTGCTTGGCTTTCAGATTAGCGTCCGTAACGCCCTTCTCGTATACTAGTATAAGAATGGTTTCAGGCATAAGTTGAAGAATGCTTCTAAACATGGGTTCTTCTTGGTAGATTTGTGAAACAGAGGGTGGAAGGGCCCATGGATGAACCTTATAGGATAAAGCTAAACCGGCTATAAATCCATTGAAGCTAGGATCGGCGGAGTTAATGCCGTTCATAGTCCATTGCTCCTCAATAAATACCGATGCAACATATGCTGTGGAGTCTGGGGAGGCTACGCCAATGAGCATCTCGGAGTAAAAGTCTTGAGACTGAGCACTCACCTCAGTGGCCATCGGGTAAACTGCTGTAGCAGAAACCATCACCAAAAGAAAAACTAATGCGGGTGTTACTGTTTTAGCAGAGACGCTACCTGTTTTCTTTTCACTCTTTTTTCTGAAAGTTTTCTCTAGAAACCATCCAATGTAGCATCCTGCTAAAGTGGAGATCGTTATAATCACCATTATTACTGCAGGTTGGAACAGAATGATTTGAACGTTCAAGCCCATGGCCTGTTCTCCCGTAAATTTACCCATACTTTCAAGCATTGGTTCGATCATACTTCCTATAATGGGGGCTTCGGTGAGGGTGGAGAGGGTTATTCCGGGAGGCAAAGGAGGTAGGGAATATGTGTTTTCCAAAACTTTTCCGACTTCAAGAAAAACCATGAAGAGCTGTAAAGCAAAAAGGGCGAAAAGCGAAAAGTATACAATAAGTCCAGTTAATACTCCCCCTAGCCTTCGTCGAACTATGAGACCCGAGAGAAGACCCACCGTTACCCATATGGTCAACACTGGTGTATAGACAAGGGGGTTCGCAAGCAGAATATAAAGTAACGATAATATAGTATATAGCCTGACCCCTATAAATGGTCCCATCCACTCCACAAAACCCATAAAGCTTGGATGAACAACATAGTATCCTGCTGAAAAGGCTATAATCCAACATATTATAAATGCAATAATTTTCCTCATATTATCAACTTAAGATTTAAACAATTATATCCTATTAAAGGTTGCTATGCCTATTCGAAAAACTTCTCTACGACCCCAGGCGTCATCGTCCCCAGAACTTGTAGCGAAAATCTAAAAGTCGCTTTATAGTCTTTAAACTAAACATTTCATCTAAATGTTTAGAATAAATCTCCGTAAGCTCCTCGACCGCATTCTTATCGAGATATTTTGACACCCTTAATCTAAATTTCCATTTGTTAACGGCCTTCCTCACCTTAATCCATACTAAAGCTAGTACTAAGTCTATCGCGAAATCTATTAAGGTGACTATAATCCTAAAAAACATCAGTGAAAGAGAAACTATTTTTAAAAAAATATTTATATTCAAAATCCCCTACCTTTAATCCTCTTCTTTCTCCTCTTCCTCCTCTTCTTCTCCTTCTCTCTTCAGCTTCTTCAATACCTTTATTTTTTTCCCGCCCTTTATCGCCTCAGAGATAAGTGAAGACAAATCCATGAAGGATAGTTTCTTCTCGAGGAACTTCTCCGTTAAACGCTTAGCATGCTCTGGATCCATACCAGCTTCTATGAGTTGCTTATAGAAAGCCCCCGTCTCTTCACCTAGTTTTGCGCCATCTATAGCTGAAAGTACTGTGTCTAGGATCTCCTTAACCATTGGTCCTAAATCTTTAAGAAACTCGCTTACAGCGGAAAGGACGCCTCTAAGCTCCATAACATCCTCTGATACAAATTCAACTTCCTTTTCCTTCTCTTTCTTTTTAATTTCCTCTTTTTCTCCCATTTTTTCACCACCTGTATTGTTTTTGTTCACGGAAAAAACTTTTTTGTATCCAAATTGTTCACTTTCACGGCCCTTAACTTTTAATTCTGACCACTTTCCCTCTCCCCTCCCTACAAACCTCTACAAGTCCACGCGCCTCCAATTTTTTCACCTTTTCGGCGACTATTCTTCTTGAAGCTTTTCCCCTGTATCTCCGTATTTCCCCTGTCAGCTGTGAAATATTCATAGGCCCTTTAACAGCCAGTATTTCTAGTATGGCCCTAGATATACCGTCCAAACCATAGCTGGCTATCATCCTATCGGCTTTTACTAGTCGTTTGGCCGCTTCAGAGAGGTCCACCGTGGCTGCTCCTAGTTTAATGAGGGTTGCAATAAGGGATATGGTTCTAGCCTCATTCAACGCATCCCTCTCTGCAAGCTTGGCTTCTAGAGCTTCCAGCCTCCTGAGAATCTCGTTTAGGATCTTCTTTAAGTCCCGTGCATCTTCGAGGCTCAAATCCAATCCACTATATTTTCAGTTTTCTTTGAATAAAAATTTAAAGTCCCAATTGCTCGTGTATTTCCTTTAACGCATCAAGCCCCAGCTCAAAGAATTTCTCAAGGGGTATTCCTATGTCCTCACACAGCTTTATCTTTTCGCGTTTAACCCCTCTAGCAAAGTCCTTCTGCTTAAACTTCTTTTTGAGAGAGGAAACCCGAACCTCCTCGAGTTTCTTGTGTGGCATTACAAGGGCTGTTGCTATTATAAGGCCTGATAGCTGGTCTGCCGCTCTAAGGGCTTTCGCGAGCCTGCTGTCACAGGTGTAGCCTGTCATCTCATTGTGGGCTCGAATTGCCTCCAGAGCTTCCTCGGGGAGCAAGCCTTCAAGCATTTTAGCCGATACAACCCCATGCTCCTTGAAGTCGCTCACCTTCTCGTAGTCCAAGTCATGTAGGAGGCCAACTAGATACCATAGGTTTTTATCCTCGCCCAAAACTTCAGCCAGCTTCTCCATTATTGTTGCAACCGCTAACATGTGTTTCCGGAGTTTCCTGTTTTTAACATTGGCTTCAACTAGATTATACGCCTCTTCCCTATCCATAGGGACGCCTCAATCTCTTAAATGACAACATATTTAAACGCTTTACGGCTCCCCAGCTCTATCACCCTCCAGCTTACGGTATATTTTCTCTAGCCAGCGGGTTTGATCAACCTCGGCTCTAAAGGGCGCAGTTACCATTTTTTCTAGAAGGCTTTTAATGTAGGTGGGATTTCTTACACCGTAAATGCATTTCAAGGGGTTTCTGGAAACCTCCTTGAGCATCCTTATGTAGCCCGCCCCC
>Ga0180301_10000094_pt1 | contig 59986 bp, 48 predicted proteins | sample GuaBasSediGuay16_FD_121797 | JGI IMG/M metagenome (GOLD analysis project Ga0180301, IMG submission 121797) | Subseafloor sediment microbial communities from Guaymas Basin, Gulf of California, Mexico - Guay16, Core 4569-2, 12-15 cm | ecosystem: Environmental > Aquatic > Marine > Hydrothermal...
GACACACGAACCTGAATCGTGCGTGTCTACCAATTCCACCACCGCGCCTTAGAGCACTTATCCCCGTGGTGGGCGGGGTGGGACTCGAACCCACACGAAGTATTGCCTTCAACGGATTTTAAGTCCGTAGCGTCTACCGATTCCGCCACCCGCCCAAAGCTGCTTCGCAGCAATTCTCAATTTTCAATTCGCAATTTTCAATTAGTTACTATAGTAGAAACTCCTTTTTTGATAATAATTGATAATTGACCATTGTTAATTGTTAATTGGGGCAAAGCCCTTTATATGGAGGCCAGGATGGGATTTGCACCCATGTAGACGGTTTTGCAGACCGTTCCCTAACTCCTCGGGCACCTGGCCTCGTCGGGATGGACTCGACTTAACGCGCTCCCGAGACAAGCTCGGGCGGCTTTTAGGTCTCGTCATCCTTCCTCTCAAACTCGCAAACAGTCGTTCACGCTCCTTAGTTTGCGAGTTTGTGTCCTAAACCTTATTTTCAATCAGTTTTATTGTAATGAGGCGAATTCTGGAGCAGCAGACCGGATTCGAACCGGCGACCTTCTCCTTGGCAAGGAGACGTTCTACCACTGAACTACTGCTGCGGGAAATTTTTTATTGGTCATTGACCATTGTTAATTGTTAATTGGAGCGAAGCTCCTTCTGGTGCCTGGGGTCAGAATCGAACTGACGACACGCGGTTCTTCAGACCACTGCTCTACCACTGAGCTACCCAGGCCAATGTAATGAATAATGTAGAATGTCAAATGCCAAATTATTTTGTTTTACACTCCACCATTCTTCATTTTCAATTCTCAATTCTTCATTAATTTATGTGGTGGGCGCGGAGGGAGTCGAACCCCCGACCTTTCGGATGTAAACCGACTGCTCTAGACCAACTGAGCTACGCGCCCGTGGTGGGCGGAAGAGGACTCGAACCTCCACGGGTTTTATCCCACACGGCCCTTAACCGTGCGCGTCTACCAGTTCCGCCATCCGCCCTCATAGTAACTATTCTTTCTTGGTTTTAATATACCACTCATTAATATTAATAAATCTGTCGCTAACAGACGAGAGGTTGATTTTATCAGTAACTCCCCTCACCTTGCTATCTACTAAATAAGTGTAACGCGGCTGATACAGTAAAATAGCCGGCACTAAATCAGCAAAGGCATCTTGAAACCTATGATAGTAAACAATTGTTTTATTTAAACTCGTTGCAATTCTGGCTGATTCAAGATTATTGTCAATATCCTTGTCAAAGATAACGGCTAATGCCAGGCCAGGATCATGTGCCTGGCTACTGTGCCAATAGACATACGGATCAGAATCTATCCCTAGGTCTTGCCCAAAGATTAATACTTCATACGCCCGTGGACGGATAACCTCCTTAATCAAGGTAGCTGCCGACAAGGCCTCAATGGTTACCTCTGCTCCGATAGACGCCCAATTGTTGCGCAGTATCTCGGCAATCTGGAGTGAACTTTCATCATCACGCACTGCTATTTTGAATCCTAACCGCACGCCATCCTTTTCCAAAAAGCCGTCTTGGTCAATGTCTTTCCAATTGTCATCCTTAAGAATTTTAGCCGCAGTCGCGATGTCAAAGTTGTATTTCTTAATGTCAGGCTTATGTCCCCAAAAGCCGGGCAGAATCGGTGAATCCACAACCTCAGCCCGACCATTTTCGACCTCGTCGATAATTTGCTGCTTGTTGGTGGCATAGGCCAGAGCCTGACGGACGGCTCGGTTTTGTATGACCGGATTGCCGCTGGCCTGATTGAAATATATTGCCTTATATTGGGGCAAACTATAAATATACTCAGCATCATTGGGAGTCAGCTCACTGTTTTCAAAAACTAATTCTCTAAAACCGGCCGCACTAACCTCCCGGTTTTTAAAGGCGTTAAACAAGTTTTTCTCGTTCTCAAAGAAAAAGAATACCAATGTGTCTATCATCGGCTGTTTGCCATAATAGCCATCAAACCGATGGAGCGTCACCGACTTGCCGTCTGACGACTTTTTGTAGCTATAAGGACCTGTTCCGATAATGTCTGTTTGGACATATTTTGATCTCATCTCAACAACCGGTATGTCATGATAAATATGACGAGGAACTATCCCGACTGAGAGGTTGTACAGGAAAAAGGCCGAAGGCGTCGGTAGAGTAAACTTAACTGTATATTCATCAATTTTCTCAACAGCAATATCGGCGAAACTGGCCTTAAGGATGCCGTCATATTCTAGAGTTTGTAAAATATTGACTGTAAAGAGAACATCATCAGCATCGAATTTAACACCGTCGTGCCACAGCACATCATTGCGCAGGTGAAAAACATAAGTCCTGCCTTCGTCAAACATTTTCCATTGAGTAGCTAAATCCGGCACTACTTCCCGACCGGCGCTAATTTTGGTTAAGCCGGAATAAATCAAGCTTGAAAGAACCTTATCCACATCGTTGGTATCACTAAATAACGGGTGGATGAACCGGGGAAAACCGACCAAACCCTCGAGATACACGCCGCCACTAACCGGCTGGTATGTGGCATTAAGTATCTGGTTACGGGAGAGCAGCACTGAGCTGACCGCAACTACTATTATTAAGCCGCCTAATACCAGTTTTTCTCTCCCTGTAAATTGCTTGACTAAATTTTGGCTCCAGATTATAACTTGCCTCAAAAATTCCCGAAAAGAAGACAACCCCGCAAGTGCAGGGTGAGTATAAACCTCAGACTTAGAACGTTTAAGAATACGAATAGTAGTTGCCCTTAATTATCTATAAAAACAAGACAATAAAGGAAATCAGAACAAAAGCCACCGCCAGACCGATAGTAATGTTGAAAATGACCTTTTCTGGTCCGCGCCTGGTGCCGTAGAAAACTCCGCCACCACCGCCAAAAGCATCGCCCATCGACGAACTCCTGTTCTGAAACAGAATAGCTGCCACCAGGATGACACCGACTATAACCTGAATAATGATAAATATTTTTTCCAAAGTTTGGTTGATTAAATCCTCATCATTCTACCCATAAATCAGCAGTAAAGTAAAGCAAGCAAAAATCACTTTACTAAATAATTGAAATGTGCCTATAATTGGAAAGTTCATTAGAACTATGAAGACACGAGGTGAATTTGCGGAATCAGACAATCCCGACACTATTATCGGGTATGGTGTTAGTGTTGAAGGGACTCTTCAGACAGCCGGTGATATTCAGATCAACGGCTATTTCAAGGGCAAACTAATTACTCGCGGTGATGTTGTGATTGGCGAGCATGGACAAGTTGACGCCAACATTAACGCTGAAAATGTCTATATTGCTGGTGAAGTAACCGGTAATGTAAATGCCATAGACAAACTGGAAATTCTAGAAACAGGAAAGGTCGATGGCAATATATCCAGCACAGCTTTGGTCATCGAATCCGGCGGTGTTTTGAAGGGCAGCAGCACAATGCGCGACACCGAGGATACAAAACCAGCTGTAGACCCAACTTACGAGGTCGAAGAAGCCAAAAAGGCCAGTGAAGAGGAAGCCGTCAAGGTCTAGAATGTATTTATTTCTTATCAATCCGGAAGCCGGAAATAAGCGATTTGTCCGTATTGAGAAAAAAATGAAACAACTGCTTGATCAGTACAAGATCAAGAGGCGGTTTGTGATAATTGATGATTTAGCCAACGTGCCTGCCATTGTCAAACATAATCTGCGGCCGATCGATAAGGGCATAGTCATAGTCGGAGGCAATGCCACAGTTAACGCTGTAATTAATGCCACTGTTACAGAGAACTTGCCGCTGGCCATCGTGCCAATGAGCAGAACCAACTACTTGGCTAAAAGCATCGGCATTAAATCCTGGGAACAGGCCATTAAGATGCTGGCCGAGCCAGAATTCCGGGCTGAGCGACTGGGTAAGATCGGCAAGTATTATTTTGTCAGACAGATAGCTATTACTTCTCGCCAAAATCTGTTGACCAAATATCTAACTAGAACCAATCCAATTCTAAGATTTCTGGGCATAGCCGGACCGGGCCGGGCCGGGGACAACCAAGTTACAACCAAAATCCTGTTGGACGACGAATTAAGCGCTTCAAGCAAAACTCAAAAACTTGAGATCTCACTCTCCCCCAGCCAGCTGCCGGCCGGCTCCTCAGCTCCAAAAAGCTTGCTCCGCGCCAAAAGTGCCCAGGTTCCAGAGACAGATCCCAAAAACAGGCCCCGGTCTGATAAGGAAGTTTTTCAGCCCGGCGCTCCAGCTGAGGGAAGCAAGAAAACCACCGAGAAAAAATTGCAAATTCGCCTGTTTGTTCCAAGTCAAACAGGAACAAACATCAGTTTGCTGCATGGCAATTGCCTGACCATAGACAGCGATAAAAAGATGCCGGTAACCATGGGTAACGAAACCATCGCTTTTACGCCGGTTGAAATCAAAGGATTATCAAAACATGTCCGGCTAATGGTGCCGAAGGGTTCTAATGGTGAATTGACTGAACCCATAACCTCGTGATAATTTAAGGATAGTGAAAAGACATCGACGTAAACCATATACACCACAAGTTCGAATTAATGAACGAATTCGAGTACCTGAGGTGCATTTAATTGATGGTCAAGGCAAGTCTCGTGGCAGCGTCCCAACTGCCACGGCTCTGGTTATGGCGCGTGAAGCGGGTTTGGATTTGGTTGAGGTATCGTCCAACGCCAATCCCCCAATCGCTAAAATCATCGATGCCGGAAAATACAAATACGACCAAGCCAAAGCCAAATCACGAACCAAAAAACACCAAAAAGAGGCTAGCATTAAAGAGATTCGGCTGGGATTTAAAATTGACGACCACGATTTTGATGTTAAATTCAATCGTGCTAAAAAATTCTTATCACAGGGTGATAAAGTAAAGGCCGCTGTAATATTTAGGGGCCGTGAAATCACCCATATTGATTTGGGTAAGAAACTTTTGGACAAGTTTGTTGACAGACTGAGTGAAGTAGCTAGAATAGAACAAGCCCCAATTAGACAGGGCAGGAGCATTCACACCGTTTTGTCTCCCAAATAAAACTTGTCCCGCCTGCTCAGCAATAGACTTGGCTTTTAATAAGAATGTCAGAAACTCGGGTAGCGGACAGCCAACGGGCATTTGCTAGTGGGCAGAAGCTATATGAATACAAATTTTTAATTGAAATGCCTAAAATCAAGACACACAAAGGAGCCGCCAAGCGAATCCGAATAACCCGCAGCGGGAAGCTGAAACGCCGGCAGGCAATGCAGTCTCACAACCTGACTAAAAAAACTTCTGCCAGAAAGCGCCGACTGCGCCGGCCGGCTGATATCAATTCCGGAGACGAGAAGCGAATGAGGCGAATGCTGGCTCGTTAGACACAAGGATTAGGAGTCAAGAACTAAATATAAAATACATCGAAAAACCACTTTAGCAACTTATCCCCGATTCATCACTCTTTATTTGTAATTCCAACTTAATATGCGCATTAAACGAGGAAAAACAACCAGGCGCCGCCATAAAAAAATATTGAAGCTGGCCAAGGGCTACCGAACTATCCGCAAATCCAATGTTAAGGTTGCTCGCACTGCCATAATGAAGGCACTATCTTATGCTTACCGCGACCGCAGAAACAAAAAGCGAGTTTTCAGAAGCTTGTGGGTCAGCCGAATTAACGCAGGCCTAGAAAGTTTTGGCGTTAACTACAGTCGATTTATCAAGGCCTTGAAAGACAAAAAAATTGATATTGATAGAAAGATCTTGGCTAAACTAGCCGCCGAACATCCAGAGATATTCAAACGCATAGTCGAGCACGTCGCAAAATAAAAAAGGCCCCGAGGGCCTTTTTGGCTACATCTATGCCAAGATCAAACCCTCGGGGTGCGTTCAACAGCCACTGGAACAGTGGGCGCAGCGCGGAATTATAAACCGCTTCATAGTTTACCTCCTGACTGTTGATAAGAAGAACATCAATGCTCTTCTATTTATAATGTACCAAACCAGTCAAGCATATTTCAGATAATGTACTTTTACACCTTAAACCTGCGCTAGAACCCATGGCCGTGAATTTTAATGCGGAGCGCGGTGCACAGCATAGTACATACCACTTCTTCAGGTGGATGTTGTCATTAAGGCTGTTTGTGCGTAATTTTTCTAATAAACACTAAAGGCCAGCCACAGGAAGAATACGCCCAATAACGCAGTAATAAGCCCGCATATCATGTTGTTGGTACCCGGTTTGTAAAACTTCTTGATCAAGTTTCTCATGCTTTCCGGAAAAAGAATGATGAAGGCGCCCTTAACCAGACCCAACCAACCTACTAGTGGAATCACCCACATCCAATTATTAGCCAAAAGCCGGTACTCCACCCCCAAAATGATCACCGAAAAGGCAATGGTAATGAAAGCCAGGCTCAACAGTGAACCAGTCGGCTTGGCAAACCCGTCCAAAATCGCATGGATGTCCTTGCTGTTGAACATCAATGGGATACCCAACAATATCATCCAAGCAGCCATAATAAGAGCGACAATTGCGAAGAAACTCATATAAACTTCTCCCTTTAATTAACTTGTATATAATTAGCACTAAGATCAAGGTCGGTTACCAGCCGCCCATTGAATAAGCGCTTGATTTTATCGCTGTCGTCCCCACCAGCCAGTTTGAGCGCGGGAGACAGTTTTAAAGTACTGGTTAATAGAGTAGTATCGGCACCGGGTTGCTTTTCAACCAACAACCGATAATTCCCATTAACTTTGTACGGCAGTTGGTACGACAAATTAATAGTATTTTCGGTCTTGGGTGGCGTGGTTACCCAAAAGGCAAAAACTGTTTTATCACCCTCTTCATAAATTTCAACCTGCGTACCCTCATCCTGTCCGCTGGACGTAATGAGCGTGCTGCCCAGAGGGACATAAACACGGACATAATCCCGGTTAACACCGTCGGGAGCCTCGCCATTGGAGAGATAATTGAATCCGGTGCCGGTATGGGTATAGGTTATACTCAAACTCTCCGTAGCAGCACCTGTTAAATTGATCATAATCGTATGTTTGATCTCTTCGACCACTCGCTGACTGCTTTTCATTCCGCCAAGATTTGATCTAACCACAGCCAAAAAATCTTCATTCTGATCAAGCAGCGGCATTGCTCCGGCAAAATTAAGATCTTCTATCACTTTTTGAAAACGGGGGTTGCGCGTGTATATCAAAATGTCTTTTTGGACCAGCCGCTGCATAATCGATGCCTGAATGTCCTGAAATTGCGCATGACTGGCCGTGAGCAGGCGCTCCATCAGTATGGGGGCTAATTTGTTGATAAGCTCTTTGGGATTTTCTCTCTTGTAGCGATTGGCTGCGATGTCTGCCTGAATGACTTCAACAACATTGCTGGCTGTCAGAGTAATATCCTCTTCCTCAAAATATATAGAGCCAAATATTCTTAACTGGTCCCTCATCACCTCCGGAGTGATGGCGATTATACCGTCCAAGCTGCCACCGGCAATACCGGAGTCCTCATATAATTTTTGAAAAGTTTTGGCTGATGTTGGAAAATCAAAATACCAATTCGAATCCCTGGTCCCCCATCTGGCGTCGCCGGTTTCCCAGTCTGTGGCTATAGCCCTGAGAGGTGTTGGCATATCCAGCGACGGATTAATGATCTGGCCGTCTATTCTCTGGGTGGTATCCACGGACATTTCCTCAATCTGGCCTTTATATATTTTTACAAATGCCACACTGCCCACAAAGCCACCGGTAGCCCGCAGCTCATTATTATTTTGGTTAAGAATTGCGTAGTAGCGCGGATTATTAAACCCCAGTATGTCGGGAAGTTCTCTGGCAATTGTTCCCAGCGTCATTACCAAATTCTGTAGGGCGGCAGTTTTTTCCTGTGCATTGACCACGGCAGCAGCATAAACAGGATCAATGACATCGGGATTAATTGAATTTAATAAACTGCTGGCCTTATTAACTTTGGCCAGTGCCCGGTCCAGATTTCCAATATTTTGATAAAGCAAATTGGTAACTTGGGTAGCAAAGTCCTTAACCTGCAATTGACTGCTGACCGCTCCGTTGAAATATTGCATCAGCGGTTTCAATGTATCAATTAGTAAACTGCCGGCCTGAGCCAAACTCTGGCCGCTGTCGATAAGTTTTTGGCCGGTGACTATCTGTGAATTTTCGGCTGCCAGACCCGAAAGATAAAGATTAGTCTGCCCTAAGGACAGAATTTCCAGCTGTGCCCGGGAAAAAAGATTATCTGCAGCTATAAAGTTAGCCTTAGCCCCATTTATATCCTGTTCAATAGCAGCCGTTGCCGCCAACTCCAGTTTACTGATGCCCCGAGTGGCCAGCTCACTGATGTCGGCCTTCATGCTGTCGGCAAAACTAAATATCAACCCTCCTGCCATATACAAGACAAAAGCTATTACACCGATCAAGATTATCTTCAGCCAAAACCAGATCGACAAGCTAATTGCTGGCCGGATAGCCGCTACCTCAAACTGCATATCCATAACCTGGCTCTGCTTGCCAAGTATAATGCCAGGAGCTGAAACAGATGCTGTTTTCTTTTTATCCGAACTTACCCTAATATCTATTGGTCTATGCCAAGTCACCCGCGGTGCGGTTTTGGGTTTGAAATAATAATATGTTTTCTTATTCCCCATGTATTTCAACTGCCTCGTAAATGGCGTCCAGCGTACGCTTGGCAGACCTCTCCCAGGAAAAATAACGAGCTCGCTCATATCCTTTGGCTACTAAGGTTCGCCTTAATTCCCTATTTTCAAGGAGACTTTGAATGTGTCTCGCCAGGCCCTTGTAATCTTGAGGTTCCACCAGCAAAGCGGCATCACCGGCCACTTCAGGCAATGACGAAACATTACTGCAGATAACTGGACACCGACAGGCAAATGCTTCTAAAATCATCAGGCCGAATCCCTCGTAGTGAGACGGGAAAACCAGTGCTTCGGCATTATGCAGCATAGCAATTTTTTCCTGTTCGGTAACCCAGCCAGTAAAGATAACATCATCTTTTAGGCCAAGCTCATCAATGGCCTGGTAAAGATCATCTGCCAACCAGCTTTTGCCGCCTGCCAGAACCAACTTTATTGTATCAGAAGAGCTAAGCTTCAGTTCATATAATGCTCTGATGACCGTCGATAGATTTTTGCGCGGCTCGATGTTCCCCACGAAGAAAAGATACTTGTCCGGCAGATTGAATTTGGCTTTAACTGCCAGAAGAAGCTCGGGCGGCGGGACAGCAAAATATTCCTCGCCTACTCCCTCGGGAATGGTCCGAATTCGATCTGCTCTAGCGCGGGTGAAGCGTAAAATATCTTTTTTGGTAGCCTCGGAAACAGCGATCACAATGTCCGAAGTGCGAGCCTCATAAGGATAATTCATCTGCCACTGCCACAGACGGGAACTATACGTAAAGTATTTAGGATAAATCAGAAAAATTAAATCATGGAAAGTGGTAACCTTGGCACACTTGCGACTTAAAGGCAGCATCTGAGGCGAGGGCATAAACATAACATCCAATCCGCCGCAGGCAAAATCGGCCTTGGGCCAATTGAGCGGTTTATAAAGGGCATGGATCAGCAGCGGAAAATTGATCCATCTGGATTTCTTCACCTCAACATTAGAACTGCGCAAAAACGGATAATCTTTCACCAGCTGTTCAAATCTTTCATCAAGATCGCGATAAGAATTATAAAACAACACATAAGTGTTAACTTTGTCTATTCTTAACAAATGCCTAAGAGTCTGAATGGTATATTGGCCAACGCCACTCAGCTTGCCAGTCAGAAGATTTCTAATGTCAACACCTATGCGGATTGGTCTCATATTTTTCCTCATTATTCCAAGATCAGTTCAAGACCTCGATAAAAATATTTTAGTTGTCATGATAGAACCTTAAGCCCAAAACAACGGCTAGACAGACAACATTTTATGATATTTATCTATCGCTCGCTCTACAAAACTCTTAAACTTGCGCTTGAATACAGAATTATCAAACCTCTTGGCCTGCTGCTTACAGTCATTCGGGGATATCTTCATACTTTCAAGCTTTTTGATAGCATTGATCAAAGATCTGGGAGTTTGCTCGTCAAAGAAGACACCGGTCTTGCCATCAATAACCGTTTCTGTCGCTCCGCCCTTGTTGAAAGCGATTACGGGCTTACCAGCAGCCATCGCTTCCAGGGGAACAATGCCAAAATCCTCCTCCTGGGGAAAGATTAGTGCCTTACACCGGCCAATATAGCGGGCTACTTCTTCGTCAGACAGAGATTTTAAAAATTCAATATTTTGGCCCCTGGCCAGTTGCTGTAGACGCTTGATTTCCGGCCCATCGCCGATAATTTTAACCTCTAATGTCAACCGGTTAAAAGTTTCCACCACCAGATCAGTCCGCTTATAGGCAACCTGGCGGCCGACTACTAAATAAAAATCTTCCGACAGCTGGGTGGCCTTATCAAATCTATGAAAATCCACCGGCGGATGTAGCACCGAGGCATCGGCCTCATAATATTTGGCGATGCGTTTTTTGATATGGTGGGAAATGGCCACAAATATATCAACCCTGTCGGCTGCTACCCTATCCCACATTCGAAGCTTGTGGATTATTGCTGGCATAAACGGCCTTAGAAATCTGCTCAGTACGCCAAACTGATCACTGTTTATATACTCATGGTAGTGGCTCCAATAATATCGGGTCGGCGTATACAGATAGCAGATGTGCAAAGTTTCCGGCTTGGTGATAACACCCTTAGCTTCGGCACTGCTTGATGAAATTACTAAGTCATAGTTATCCAAATTGAAAGACTCAAAAACTGCGGGACGCTGCATGGCAAAAAGTTGATGCTTGTTTCTCAGAGGAGATTTCTGTAAATAGCTGGTAATGACTTTTCTGCCTTTAAGCTCGGGAAAAACTGAGGGCTTATATACTGAAGTATAAATATCGGCCGCTGGAAATATTTCTGCCAACAATAAAACCACCCGTTCCCCGCCGCCGCGGTTGGTCAGCCAATCAGTAACAATCGCCACTCTTAAATCCTCAAACTTTGTTGCCATAGGTTCTATTATACCAAGTTAGTAACTGCCCTTTCTGGAAAGAACTGTCTTAAAAGTCAAAAGAATAATTTTGATATCCAGCCAGAGAGACCAGTGTTCAATATAAAATACATCCAACTTGCCATATTCATCCTCATCTGAATCATGCCGGCCAGAGACCTGCCAAAGGCCAGTCACACCGGGTTTAACTAGTAACCTGCGTTTAAGGTCGTCAGAATACTCCCTTACCTCCTCTGGCAGAGCCGGACGGGGACCAACTAAACTCATATTGCCAATCAAAACATTGAATAGTTGGGGTAGCTCGTCCAGCGATGTCTTGCGGATAAATTTCCCAACTCTGGTAACTCGCGGATCGTCTTTGATCTTAAATAGCGGACCTTTGGCTTCATTCCTTTCCGCTTTTAATTTAGCTCTAAGTTCTTCAGCCTCCCTCCCACCATAGCCCTCGCCCGTAGACATCTCTGTATACATTGAACGGAATTTGTAGAAAGTGAAGGTTTTGCCAAGTTCCCCTACCCGCTCCTGAGCAAAAATAACCGGTCCTTTGCTATCCAGTTTTATGGCTATTGCTACCAATCCCATGATCGGCAGAGCGATAATCATACTCAGCAACACCAATACAATGTCAAATATCCGCTTGACGATCCGCCCCCACCCGGTCAGTAAGGTTGGAATTAATTCAATTAAGGGATAGCCAGACAGCATATCCACTGATATGTGAGAAGCATACAGCCCTGGCAGGCTGGGAACATATTGCAGGGTAATGTTATTATCTTCAGCAAATCGAATCAATGAGCTCATTTCCTCAGCCGGCGGCTCATAGCTAATGATAATTCTGTCTGCTTTTGAGTAGCGGCTGAGTTCTTCGGTGTCCAAATAAGAGAAATAATGCACAAGTTTTTGCTTGGGACGGTTCTGCTTAACTTGGTCCCGTAGGACTTCGCCAATCTTCCCGTGGCCAATAATAATCACTCGCTCTACCCCTATGCCATAATTTTGAAACCACTGCTTAATAACTTCCAAGAACGCCCGGCCGACAACTACAAATATCAGGCTCATCCCCCAGACATAAATAATGATCAGCCTCGAAAAGAAGGTGGTCTGTATCAAAAAAAGGCCGATCATGAACAAAGCCAGGGCTGTGGATGTGGCAATTATGACCCGGCCGAACAGCTCCCAATGATTTTTAAACCCGCGGAAGCGGTATAGCCCAAGCATGGCAAAGACAACCACCCAGATAACCGATGCATACAGGGCAAACTGCAGATAGCTGTCCCATGGCTGGATATAAATAACTTCGATAAACTGCCAGTTAAGCCGTAGCCAGTAGGCACTAAGAAAACTAGCCACTAACATAAGGTAGTCCAGCGGCACCAATAGGATCGTAAAGAATTGGTTAAACCTTTTCATCATCTAGCATTCTACACCGTGGGAGCAATTTTTTAAACAAAAACTCTCATTGGAAGAGAGTTTTTGTATAGCTCCTTGCAAACTATAAGCCGGATTCTGTCCCCCCACTTTCTGAGCACCAACCGATGTTGCTTGGCACATAAGTGCCATGCCCAAAAAGTGGGGGGTGTGATTATCTATCTGGGACAGACATTACTGCCTGCCTCAACGCGTTGGGATTCTAATTCGTCTAGTTCGAACCCAATCTATTAACGAATTAAATCCAGCCCAACTTGCACCGAAAAGGGTTTACCAGAATTTCCGCCTCGCGGCGGAGTCCTGCGAGTAGCAAGAGGAGTAAATCGCTAGGTTTGGCCTGGCTTTCTACACAACACACCTCGCAGCTTTTCACCTTTTTGACCACTGCTCCGCAGTGGAAGCACTAATATCTAAGCACTAAATTCTAAACAAGTATTGAAATAATTTATTCTATAACATGTTTAGAGTTTAGGATTTCGAATCTAGTATTTCCAATGCGAAGCATTGGTTTAGTATAGTCTCTGTGGCACTTTCCCTATCACCACTGCTGCGCAGTGGAAGCACTAAATCAGAAGCACTAAATCCTAAACATATTTTATTCATCTATCCCAGTTTGGAATTTAGAATTTGGAATTTGTTTAGAGTTTAGATTTTCGAATTTCGTATTTCCATTGCGGAGCAATGGCAACGGTCGCCGTTAGCGACTTTCCGGGTCCGAAATGGTGTCCGGACTTTCCTCCCCAACCACTGCTCCGCAGTGGAAGCACTAATATCTAAGCACTAAATTCTAAACAAGTATTGAAGTAATTTATTCTACAGCATGTTTAGAGTTCAGGATTCCGAATTTAGTATTTCCAATGCGAAGCATTGGCATGGGGCAATCACACATTTGCAAGGAGCAGGATCAGAATACTTTAATCTATTCAAAGTGTAAAGAGGTGAATCTTATGTATAATTGTATATATGGACAGCATCAACCAGCCATTTGTCATCGGCATCGGTGGCGGAACTGGCTCTGGAAAAACATACATCGCCAAACAGCTTCAAAAGATTGATCCTAGCAAGATCATTCTGATTTCCCATGACCATTATTACAAAGACAGGAGTGATATTCCGCTTGAGGACAGAAAAAAAATAAACTACGACGAGCCAGCCGCAATAGACGGGGATCTGTTTGCCAAACAGATGTTGGCCTTAAAATCCGGCCATTCCATCGATATGCCGCTTTATGACTTTTCTACTCACACCCGCCAAAATACTACACAGAAGGTTAAGCCCGCTCCGGTGATCATCATTGAGGGAATCCTCATTCTGACCGACAAACGGATCCGAGATCTGCTGGATCTAACCATCTTCGTAGAAGCCGATCCGGACATTCGTCTAGCCAGAAGGCTGGAAAGAGATATTGGTGAACGCGACAGAAGCTTTGAAGAGTCAATTAACCAGTATCTAATATCCGCCCAGCCGATGCATGATAAATATGTAGAGCCGGGCAAGGATGAAGCTGACATTATTATCAACAACAATCGAACAATCGAAGAATTAGAAGATGCTCTGGAAACTATCCGGGCCCGCATTCTTGAAGTTCTTGAAAATTCAAATTAAAATATCTTTCAAGGGGGGCGATTAGCTCAGTTGGTTAGAGCGCATCATTGACGTTGATGAGGTCACTGGTTCGAATCCAGTATCGCCCACCAAACAAAAATTAACCTTCACTCACTACATAGGCGGCTGTCAATATAGTTAATGAGTGATTACTATACATATTAGCTTACAGAAAAGTCAGAGAGCAATAACCACAAAAGTATCCAAAAACCTCACGGCCGTGAGGTTTTTGGTGTGTCTTACCAAATGTGTTTACCGATATAGAGTGATGTATAATTACCAACTTTATGATAATCGATAATTTTTAGCATCCAATTTTCACAATCGTATTCACTAACCCAAACGCTTTGTTGATGTTTTTTAAATCCGAGTGTTTTGATATGTGATCTAAAACTATCCCTTAATTTTCTTTTGGATTCAGGAATATCAAAAACTAACACTCTTGTCTGTCCATCTTTGGCCAATATTTTTTTGATTGCTGGAAGGGCTCTAACTACCCCGTATTTTGTTAATTGATATTTATTTTCGCCCTGTTTTTTGATTTCCCCATTTTTGATAAGTTCACTAACTTTTCGTCGCAACTCACCTTTTTTAAGTAGTTGAAAACCCTTGTATTTAGTTTCCAATATAAGCCCCAGCAAGTCCGCGGTTTCAACTACGCTTGTTTTAAATAGCCTTACAATTACTTCCCGTACAACAGATTTATTGACTGATTGAAGATTATTTTTCATACATTTATTATACCAAAAATCTCACGGCCGTGAGATTTAGCGTATGTGTTATATGTAACGCCTGAACCGACACATGAGGCGCTAGGAATTATAAGTCAGGAGATGGTGAGCAGAAGAGTACCTGTATATTCCCCGACCGCGCGGCTGTTGAGATTGGTCAAGGTTATTGTAGGAAGAAAAAAGAAGCCGCCGGTGCGAACGGTGGGGTCAACACTTGAAGCCGAACTATAAGCAGTTCGGTTAGAATCCAAAGTGCTCCCGCTACCGGGCGCTGTTATACCAGTTTTGTCTGACGCAAAAGAACCATATAAAACCGTAGTGGGAGCTGTCCAAGTGATGTCGGCGCCGGGAATGGTATCGGGGCCACACGTATTGCATACTAATGACATTGAACTAACTACCACATCATAGCCATTTCCCAATCCTGTTTTGTCCCAAAAAACTATCTCCTCACCTGGCTGAAAGACATATACCAGTGTGCCGCCGCCGCCCAAAGTATAGGTCCCGAGAAAAACTGCCGAGGGAACTTGGTAAAGCTCCAAATCATATGCACCAGCACATCTAAGAGTAGGATACGAATACGAGCCGTTAAGGGCAACGGTCTGCCAGTCGGGAACGCCAGCAATGGAATCTTCTGTGTACTGAAGTCTGAACCAGTACTGGGCGTTAGCAGTAGCGCTAAAGTTTTGAATAGTAAATTCATGCTCATAGATAGTGCTGGCAGCCGGATCAAAAGTACTTCCCTGCCCGGCACCCGTCAGATTATCTTCATTATGTCTGCCTGCTGATGGCGAGCCCGACAATCGGGTTGTGCTAATATCATCGTCGTCATTTACATTATCTCCGTCATAGTAGCGCCAAGTAACTAGCGAACCCTGACCCCCCACCAAAGTAGGAGTGCCAGAAAAATCCGGCGTAGTGTCGAATTGCAATCGGTATTTTACATCTGTGCCAGCTCCACCGCCTGTCTCGCCCACTACGATTCGCAGTTTTATAGCGTTCATCTTGTAGATAATTTGGGTATTAGTGGGCAATGTATTTTCAGCTGATATGGCATCACCTGTGGTAGTTTCGCCACCGTTTGTATTATTGGGATCTGCCACATCTTCGGCGTCATACCAGCGCCAGTTGCGGGAATCAGGCGTATATTCGGCTTGTTTCTTGGCCACCACCACATTGATGTAGGGCGCAACGTTATTTTCGGTGGAAAAATTCCCCGAGATAGTGTGGGAGTGGGTACCAATCATTGGTATGCTAGGACTGCCGGAGGACATAACTGTACCGGCGATATGAGTAGTAGAAGTTACATTTAAAGCATGGGTATGGGTAGCATAGCCCTGGCCGGTTTGGTAGGTAGTTTGGGCTTCAATTAAAACTCCGCCGAAGGCCTCGCCGCCATCGCTGATTACATCCCAGCCCGAACTGTCGATATTGGGGTCGCCATCGAACATCGCGATCATATTGGGAGGTATGGCCGTTCCCCCGCTGCTGGTGACATACCGCAAGTCCACCTCAGTATGCAACGGGGTGTGGTCGGTGCTGGCCGGAGAAGTAGTTGGACCATAGGTATGTATATGACCGTCAATGACAGCAGTAACACCGGTACCATCAACGAGGGGTGTGTTTGAGTCTGATATATCAGAAGCGATGTTGAGGTTGGTATGAGTGTGGGTAGTGGAGCCACCGGTACCGCCGGAAGTTGCCGCGATTCGGATCATATAGCCGTCTTGGCTGGTATAATCCGTGAACCCAAGCGCGGCCACTGCCGAATCAAATATAGCAATAGCATACTGGGGCAGAGTGGTGGGAATGCCGCTGTCATAAGTAATGGCAATTAAGTTTCGGTAGACCGGCAGAATGGTTGCAGGGTCCATCATAAAAACTTGGATGGAGTGACCATGCGGCGCATCAGCTAACACGGTATTCTGTTTATTGCTTCTGACGTTGACAGTCGGTGAGCTGGCATTAACAAAAGCCACCGTGCCCTGAGTGTGAATATGGGTTCCAGCGTTAGTTAATCCCACATTGGCAACACTATCTCCCCGCAAAAACTTATCGCCATAAGTAGCTGAAGCATTGGTCCAGCCAGTAGGAATACTCCCGCCTAAGGCGGTATCCCACAATAAGATCATTTTTTCGCCGCTGGCACGAGCCGGCTTGTTGGGCGGCCAGGGCATACCCAAGGATAAAGCTATAATGCCGACTATCGCCAGCCAGCTTATCCACCGGCTGATATTTCTTTGGAAATATTTTCTTGCGATATCCACTAATGCCATGGCTTAGAATATTATTTATCTGATTTGTCCGGAAATGGATGATAGATACTCATCTTGGCAGAAATAAGATACCTCCAAAAACTTGGCATTGGGTTTGATATCTTTTTCTGGTGCAGCTTGCCGGCAGACATCCGGCCCCGGGGAATAAGCAGCTTGTCTCCGGCGTTGATGACATACGGCCACTTAAGTTGATTTAGCTTCACCAGCACTCGGGGAAAGATGCCGGTGCGTTCCGATATATGCATAATTGTGTCTCCCTTTTTGACCGTGTAAGTCTCTACCTCCAAAATATACTTGGACTTATCGCCAAAATAGACAAATGTCCGGTAAATGATCCACAGCAGCATTAATATAATCAGCGTCCATAAAAGATATCCACCGCCAACCCAAAAGCTGAATTTATAAGTAAAATCTAAATTGGGAATAGTGCTGGTTGTCCCGTCCGGCAGAGTTTGTTCCATCGTCCAGGTGTGCAGTACTACTTTTACCCGATAGAAGCCAAACTTGGGCGCCGGCTTGTCCCAAATTTTCGTGATTTCCATATCCCATCCGGGCAAAAAGACGCCATTTTCGTCTTCCTGTTGAGTGCGGGAGCCCAGCAAAGCGCTCAGCGTGATATCCAAGGCCGGCTCCAATTTTACATTGCTGTCGTTTTTAGCTCTGATATTAAAGATCAGCTGGTTATCTTCAATCTTATGGGTGACTTCCTCAAAAATTATGTTCCGTTCGATCTTCCCCGGAACAGTAATATACATTCTGGTAGCAACTCTGGTCTTTAGAGTAATGCCGGACTTGCTAGCAGCGTCTCTGGCATACACTGCGATTCCTCCGCTGTGTTCACCCACGCCGGCTGTTTCCGGCACTGTTATCGTGAATCCAACTTCCCTTGATGCGCCGGCCGGCAGCACAATTGTGGTCGCTTCAAGCTGTATCCAGTTGCCAACATCTTGATTCTTCTCAACTGAGTCAACTACTGAATACGAACCGTCGCTTGTAGTAATCGCATCCAAGGCCTCAATAGCGATTGTTTTAGTTTCACCAGCATGATTAGTGACTATAACCGAATCTTGTTTGCTCTCTCCCCGGTTTAAGACATATATAAACCGGCTTCGGCCCTGCTCACCCTCAATTTGCGACGGCATCAGACCAACACCCCCACCCTGAGCCGAGACCGGTTGAGGGATTAGCCAGAAACAGACTGCTAAAGCTGCGAATATTAATCTATTAGTTTTTTGAAGCATTGCAAGTTTGGATTAATAATGGACTTAAGTTGGAATTTAGAATATAGAATTTGGAATTTGGAGTAAATGTTTTTTATTTTTTCTGGATTCCCGCCTCTGCGGGAATGACAGCTTTTTTGTTGTCATCCTGAATTTAGTTCAGGATCCTTGGTAGGGCAGGCTAGATGCTGAAACAAGTTCAACATGACGGTAGGTTATTCTGCCCTCTGTCCCCTACTTACCCCTCCGCTTTTTATGCGTTTTTTTTGCCTTTTTCCGCGGCTTCTTTTTGGGAACTATTAATTCTTGACCGTTTCTCAGACGATACGGCGGCCTGAGATTGTTCAGGCTGATAAGCTCGTCCAAACCAATACCGGCAAATTCAGCAACATCAGTGATAGTATCTCCCTTTTCAGCAATCAAAATTTCCATATCATCACTTAATCGCTCTGTGTCTTGTTTCATCAGTTTGCTAGTAATATGGTGGACGCCGCGCCAGCGGAAGAGGTGACCCAAAATTCCGCCGACTATTTCTCTATCTCCTAACATAGTGCGGGATCGCTCTTTCCATTCTTTTCGTTCCATCCGCCCAATCGGAATCAGCAGCTGGTCTCCGGGGTGCACCTCATATGGCCAGCGCATCATATTAAACTTGGCTAACACCCTTGGATCAATCCCAAATTTGGCCGCAATGCCAGTAAGAGTATCATTTTTGACAACCTTATATATCTTAGTCTTAGTCCGTAAGCGGCGTGAAATGACCAAATATAACCAGAGGGAACGCAACAGATATAGGAATATAATCAGAAGTACCACATATAAGATTTCAGCGCCGGGGATAATCCAAAAAACATAAGTGACTTCAACCGTCTCGTCCGGCAACAGAGTGGTTGTGCCGTCTCGGTTATACTGGGTGTGTTCTCCCAGATGAAACTTAAAACTGGCCACAAACCTCCCAATGTATGGGGCCCGTTTGTTCCAAGGCAGCATTAACTCGCCGGTGGATTCCCTGAGCAACGGGGACATTTCAACATCCTTCATCTCCCCGACTTTCCCAAACAAACCGCGTATCACTGCGTCAAGCCTCGGCCTAAGGGTAACATTGCCCCCGTTGGAAGCATTAAAATGGAATTTGAGAGCTCGGTTATCTGACCTGTCAATGGAGTGAGTAACACTGTTAATAACCAAGCTCCGTTCAACGTCGCCGGGAACATTAACAACTATTTGGGCCCCGACTTGCATAACAATAGATAAGCCCATCCCACCTTTGTTTTTGCTGGCTGATTTCTTTTCACTAACTAAAATTACCCCCGTGTGCTCACCGACATCGGCGTATTCCGGAACCCTGACCGTGAACCCGACAGTTTTAGAGCCATGAGGAGAGACGGGAATTTCCTGCTCATCAAACTCTACCCAATAACCGGGGTCTTGCCTGTCTCCCGGCTCATATTCCAGTTTGATCAACTTTCCGTCCTTAAAATTATACCCGGAAGAAAAAAGCATAATTACAGCGGCAGAATCTTTGGTGCTGCGCACAACCACCGCGTCGCGCAATTCTTCGCCCTCGGCAAGGACATACCGAAACGAATGCCGAACCGCGGTATCCTCCGCCCGCGCTACTGGTTCCATTGAAACACCCCCCACGTTGGGGCTGGCATAGGCACTATTGCCGGACATTAAAAGAAACCCCACAATCAGTACTAAGCTAGTGAGGAAAACAATAACCTTGGAGTATTTTTTCATAGCCACTCCTCTATTCTCGGATAATTTTTGCTTCATTGCAAACTCTTAGTATCTCTTTCCCAAATTACATATAGGTTGTCGGCATACACTTGGGACCAACCGTCATCGGAGTTCGACAGAAAGAAGTTTATCGGATGGGAGGCCTTAGTTAGGACTGTATCGATATTCCATTCCTTCAGCCCCGCCATTGCCGGCTCCTTCTCAGCCCCTAACAATTTCTTAAACTCCCAAAATATTTCGGTTCCATTATCTTTCCAGATGGCCATCCGGCCATCAATGAACACTTTCTGTTCAGGCAGTTGCCAAATCAGATATCCACCCCAGTTATATTCGTTGAGTAGTTTCCTGTTTTTGGGGTTGTTGCGCAGATATTCAACTGGACCAGCTGGATAGTTCAAATATAAACCGTAGTTCTTGGGACTGCTTAGCGCCGGAATACTCACAGAAAAGTAATTATATCCCATACCCGCTGTAAGCAACAAAACAACCAGCGGCATAATAATTTTTTGGGACATATCCGATAATCCCCGGCTAATCAGCAAGTCAAACTGTTCAGCCAACAGTGGAATTGAGGCTACGGCAAACAGCGGCATATGTCTCCAGGAAGAAATGCCAACATAGAACATCGCCACAGCAATGACCAATTTGGTTATATCAACCCGCCATCGATTAGCCGCCAACAGAACAACTAACAAAATTCCCAAAATGGCGATATTATAACCGGAAGTTTGCAGCAGGTTTACGCCTATCCACTCAGAAATACTGCCTAGTATTGCGCTATCGCTATATGTTTGAATTAATTCCTGGTAGACCCTCCAACCATACGGATTTATAAAGGTAGCCAAGAAACTGATTGCGCTCACAATTATAAGCGGCCGAAATTTAATAATTGGCCGGATATTTTTAAGAATTTTTTTGCTCGGTTTAGCCAGAAGAACCCGGCGAATAAACTCTCCAGTTATAAATAACATTATTATGGCAAATCCAGCCACAAATCCCCCGTGCAAATTTGCCCACAGTGCAAACAGTGGCGGCAGCCAATAGATAATACGGGAAGACCGCTGATCGCGATAGGCAAACAACACATAAAGGACAACCGCCACACCCAGAAGAGTTATCATCTGCGGCCGGGCTCCGATGATATTCCATGAAACCAACAGTGTAATTATGGCAATCAAGCTACGCATCAAAGTACTCTTAATATGGATACTTGATGCAATATAAAACGCACCAACAATGATAGCTGCAAAAACTACAACTAATCCCCACAGCCCGGCAATTGAATGGATAAAAGCCATCAATACATCGGTCAACCATTCGTGCGCTACCCATGGATAACCCGGCATTGTCCAAGAGTAGATATCGCCTCGGGGAACACTTAAGTTACTGATAACATCCTGCCCGTTACGAAGGTGCCAGCCCATATCCGGGTCATTGGGAAGCCTAAGCGACATAACAACCAGCAGGCCAAACATTAGATACTGGGATGCGGCTTCTATCAATTTATTTCTCATTAATCCCTTCATATGCGATCCATCTCAAAATCAAAATTAACAAAATATTCATTTGAACTTAGGGATTCGACCACCTCGGTTTTGCTTGTGTCAAAAAAACCTATTCCCATACCCCTGGAGATATAGAGTTCTTGAAAGAATTCATTCTTTGGAAATTTCTTAGAGGACCCCCAAAAAACCAAGTGTTTAATATCAGAACCAACTGGAATTTTAGCCAGATAGTCCGACATTGTCATCCCCCGAACATGCCAAATAACTGACTCTTTGTCGTAAGCTAACGCTGATGGACGGTACGAATATATATCATACTGCGGCAGATAGTACTGAAGGTGCCTGACTCCAAAAAAGACTAAATCACCATTAACAAAAATAATAGTATCGTCTGGAGTAAAGTTGTTTTCAACATGCGATAAAAGTTTATCGAGTGTACTATCCACTTTAATCACGGACTGGCGCGAAGCGCTAATATAATCCAAACTCAGGGCCGGAACATTAAAAAAGCTGTAAACTTGAACAGAAATTATGGCCACAACCAAAAAAGCTGCGAACAGTGTGCCAAAATTCTTATGGTAGTGATTGCCAATATCAGCAATTAGAACAATGGCACCCGACGCCAGAAGCAACAAAACAATTATAAAAAACAGCCCATATCCCGGATTTCTCATCAGAGTGATAAGCAGCAAAACCAGTCCGGGGACCATTACCCAAAACCAAAACCAAAGCTGCCTTGCAATTATAGGGAAACGGGCTTTTGATTCAGCTGCAATAAATGGCAATAAGGATAAAAACAACACTGGCAGGTACACAAAAGCAGATTGCTTGATAGTTTGCCACAGCAAAGCCCCGTTTTTGATAAGTGCGTCGGTGCCTTCGAAAGCGTATAGTATCCATAGCGATGTGACAGATAACAACGATAACGCCCTAAAATACGGCAATATTCCGCCGGAAAGATATACCAAGGGAATAAACCAAACTAAATTAGCAATAAGAAATATAATGCTGATTAACTTCCAGTATTTTGTAAATAGCGACCAATGAGAAATCACCACATAAATAGTGATCGGCAAAATAAAAATTTCAGCAGTTTGTCTGATACCGCCCAGCAGTCCTAATATGGCAACCGCTATTAAGAGTAAATTAATTTTTGGAGTACGCCAAAACCTATACAACAGCAGCAATACCACTGACATAAGAACAACTTCTACTATATAGACCTCTGCTACTGTCCCATGGAACCAGACCGACGCATTGGTAACATAAAAAATACCCGCCAAGTAGCCGGCAACTTTGCCAAATATTTCGTTAGCCAGATAATACACTATTATAAGACCGGCCAATGAAGCTAAAATTGACAAAGTAATAAACGCAATATTGGGATCGGCCACGAGATAGTTAATCAGTTTGCCCAGTCCGACATATATTATGTAGCCCGGCGGATGAGGCTGGTGTTTGATGACATCAAACTCATTTAAAGCCAAGGCAAACTGCACAGAATCATGATGAAAAAGGTGCTGTGATTTATACAGCCACCTTGAACCAGCCAAAAAAATTATCAAAATAGGCAGATAAAGCTGCGCAAAAAGTTTGGTGCTGATGAACTTCGATACCATATTTTAATCATAGATAAGTTTTCAAATATTGTCTTGCACAAAAGCAACCCGGAAGATCTCCCGGGTTGCTTCAATGACTAACTTAAATATTTTTTATTTTAGTCGGCGACCACTGTAAGTTTAAGCTCGCCGTTGTAGGTATCGGCCTTCAAGGTTGAGTCTATTGTTACATTAAATGTCCAGTTATCAAATCTAACAATACCGGTATCATTATGCCCTGAGTTAAACATGGCCTGATTTGTAGACAGATTGGCGGAAGAATTGGCCACTACATCGGCAATATCGAAGGTCTCCACATTGGTGATGTCAGCATCAGCCGGATAAGCGACAACATTGGCGGCATTGATATAATCAGAGCCAGAGTTAGTCAGGTTGGCACAATTTGCCCACATCGTCCACGCACCCGGCGAGTCGCGGTAGTCAGCAATAGTCACGTCATTAAGGAGGTTGGACTCGGTTGACGCAGTACCAGAAGTTGCGGGACTAAAAGTAAGGTCATCTGTATTTAAAATTTCCAAAACGCCGGCCTGTACAACAATGTTCAGGTCGGCAGCATCATTGTTGGCAGCCCGAGCAATAAATCCATCCTGAGGTATAAAAGACAAACCGCCCGCATTGAAAATCATCAATGTGGCAACAACTAACACGCCCCCCACAATCATCTGGCGAGACACATGCTGCCGAATTTTGGACAACAGTAATCCCTCTTTCATTTTCACCTCGCACTTATTATAACTCATAATGTTTTTTTGTATACTTTTTTATTTTAATCCTTAGCGCTAACTTATCAAGTCATCCGCGACCGGGTCGGGCCTACTTCCACCCGCGCCGGTATATTCACTATTATTGAATTGTATCATATATTACATTCTATGTCAACCCCCCCCTCTGTTGGATTCTGAATACCGTGTTAGTATATAAAAGTGAGAAAGACAAAAACAGGTAAGCAGCACAGACAAAAATTCGGGGTATTGGCATTATACCTGATGGCCCTGTTGGCTTTGGCTGTATCCATATCAGGATTGTTTACCAATGTACTGCCTGTACTCCACGATATAAATGTCTATATCTGGGCCAACGCCATCCACGAGCTAACGCTCAAAGGAATTTATTTCCCCCAATGGGTTCCACAGCTCTGGTATGGTTTTGGGCTTCCTGTTTTTTACTTCTACAATCCCCTCTATTATTTGGTGGTAGAATTTTTCCAAACATTAAAACTGGGAACTGTTGCGTCCATTAATGCGGTCTCCATAGTCTCTGTGGTTATTGGAGGATATTCAATGTATTTGTGGGTCCGCGAGGTGGCTAGCAGGTCTTCTGCCATTGCGTCCGGGGCGCTCTTTATCTTGGCTCCCTATTTTCTGTCAATGATATACACCAGAGGCGCACTTGTAGAAATTTTTGCACTCTGTTTGGTTCCGCTATTAATGTGGGCGATCACAAAGTTCTGGAAAGAGCCGGGTGTCAAATATTGGAGCATCATGATAGCTGTGTTATCAACAATTTTCCTGACGCATGTGCTAATAAGTGCAGTTGCTGTATTCATTGCCGTGACCTATGTTATTTTCCTGACTCTTCAAAAAAGAGGTACCACCGGTATCTTGACCCACACTTTGTACGCCGGGCTAATATCGTCAGCTGTTACCGCTTTTTACTGGCTGCCGGCGGTTGTGAATATAAAACTGATAAATTTCCCAAATGTTTTAGAGGGAAGATTCTTCTATAATTCTAATTTTGTCCATCTCAGTGAGTTTCTTAATCTCCCCCTGATAAAAGAACACGGGTGGCTAACTTTAGGAATATTACCGCTGGTGGTTTTGGTGCTTGGATGGATAGCCCAAGGAGAGATCATGGACGAGATAAAAAGAAAATGGCTACTGTTTATGCTTTCTTTGGCTAGCATATTTGTGCTGCTGACTCTTCCTATCTCTGACTTTTTGTGGACGATGGTACCGGGACTTGCGACTTTTCAATTTCCCTCTCGTTTTTTGGGGCCGGCAGTATTGCTGCTGGCCTTTGTGGCCGGCTTGCTGCTGGATCAGCTAATCCACAGCCAACAAGCTCGAATAATTATGTCTGCTGCAGCAATTGCGGTCGCCTGTCTTCTTGCGATTCCCTTTGTGCAGACGACGCCTTATTTTGAGTTTAATAACCTAGGAGAACAGGACCTGAATGTTACAAATTATATGAAACAAATATACGCAAGATTTGCCTATGCCCCTAAAATGGGCAAACGTTTTGACCGAGGAGTGGTTTCCTTTGAGTACCTGCCCCGCCGTATGTCGGAAGCAGAGGCCTCCAAGTTGATGTCGAATTCTTTTGAACGGCTTGTTGACGAAGAGGGCATACTTGGGGACTACATTCGGGTGGAGATGGAGTCCGGTGATGCCCAGATCACTACACAAATTGACGAACCGTATAATTCCAAATATTTGGTTAACGCCAACGAAGACAGCCGAATCCGAATAAATCAATTCGAATTTCCGGCTTGGCAGATCCGGCTGGATGGCAAATTAGTTGAAACAGAAATAATTTTTAATGAACCAGGCCAATTCCTGGACATTCCAGCCGGGAACCATGTCCTTGAAATAAAATTAACCACTTTGCCCATTGTATTTTGGTCGCGGGTCTTCTCTGGAATTGCGCTGTTGCTGACTGTTATGGGCCTGATTTGGTTCAAGCTGAGGAAAAATACTGCTAGAATTACAGGGTATGGCAAAGCAAACCAGAAAAAGAAAAGTAGATAAAAAAACGGATCTGGGTAAGATTCGGCATTCAGCCAGCCACATCCTGGCTGAAGCGGTTTTAAATTTGTATCCGAATACTAAGCTAGGTTTCGGGCCAGCAACTGAAACCGGCTTTTACTATGATTTTGATTTCAAAAGCCCGATCACTGATAGCGATTTGGAAAAAATCGAATCAGAGATGCTAAAACTTATTAATGAAGGAAGAACTTTCAAAAAATCAGAGATGACGATCGCCAAAGCGCTGGCTTGGGCTAAACGGAACAAACAACCATATAAGATAGAACTGATTGAGGGCCTGAAGCGAGATGGTCACAAACAGGTCACATTCTATAAAAGTGGCAGTTTTGTTGATTTATGTGAAGGGCCGCACGTTAAATCAGCAAAGGACATCGGGGCAATTAAATTATTGAGTTTGGCTGGCGCCTACTGGCGCGGGGATGAAAGAAACCCGCAACTAACTCGCATCTATGGCACAGCTTTTGCCGCAAAAAAAGATTTGGATGAATATATTAAACTGCGCGAAGAGGCCAAAAAGCATGACCATCGCCTGATCGGCGAGAAGCTTGAACTCTTCTCATTCCACCCGGAAGGTCCCGGTTTTCCATTCTGGCATCCAAAGGGACAGCGACTTTTCTTGACTGTTTTGGAATACATGCGGGAGGTTTTACACAAAAACGGCTATGGCGAGATAGCTACCCCGCCGATCCTCAATGTTGATTTGTGGCACAAATCCGGCCATTGGGACAACTATCAGAATAATATGTACTTCACTGAAATAGATAAGCAGTCATATGCCATCAAACCGATGAACTGCCCGGGCGGAATGCTGATTTTCAACCATAAGCTCCATTCTTATCGGGACCTGCCAATTCGAACGGCCGAATTTGGACTGGTTCACCGGCATGAACTGTCCGGCGTACTGCACGGATTATTCCGAGTGCGTTCGTTCACACAGGATGATGCCCATATCTTCTGCCTGCCGGAACAAATCAAAGATGAAATCAAGGCCCTTATTCGGATGCTACAGAACGTTTATAAAGATTTTGGATTTGAGGATTACCGCATTGAACTGTCCACTCGTCCGCTGAAGTCCATCGGTTCTGATGCAATGTGGGAAAAATCCGAACAAATAATGCGGGAAGTTGCCAAAGAAGAAAAAATTAATATTGAAGTCAATGAAGGCGAAGGGGCTTTTTATGGCCCTAAATTCGATTTTCATGTTAACGATTGCCTAGGCAGGTCTTGGCAACTGGGTACTATCCAGCTGGATTTCTCGATGCCGGAACGGCTTGGCGCCAAATACACGGACAAAGACGGAACCAGAAAGATACCAATTGTGATTCACCGCGCCATTTTAGGCAGTATAGAAAGATTCTTAGGTATTCTTATTGAACATTACGGCGGCATACTTCCCCTGTGGCTGGCGCCGGTGCAGGTCAAAATTCTGCCCATCAGTAATAAGCACAGCAAATATGTGACTAAGATCGCCCAGGAATTAAAAACGGTTAATATCCGATTTGAGACGGATGACAGAAACGAATCGTTAGGCAAAAAAATTCGCGACGCCGAGCTGATGAAGATTCCTTATATGCTAATCATTGGTGATAAAGAGGCCAAAGTTAAAAGTGTAGCGGTCCGCCACATTAAGCAGGGCGATCTGAAAACAATGAAAATCAACTCCCTAATCCGCAAGTTAGGAGAAGAAATTGATTCAAAAAAATAGAAGAGAGATTGCAACCAAGACCGATCGTCGAAGCCTCAAACGGCGCAAGGTTGCCCAATTTAAAACTGACAACCGCAGAAGTATCCGGCTAATTGCCAAACAAAGCGTACAAAGACGCAAATAGATTTAACTTCCTGTTATTGCGAGAGAAGACTACTCATTCTTCCTGTCATTGCGAGAAGTTCTGCTAAATAGCAGAACAACGAAGCAATCTATCTATGCAAAACCACAACTACTACATTTACATTATGACCAATCACCGAAACAGCGTCTTATATACTGGCATCACTAACAATTTGATCAAACGCGTTTATGAGCATAAGCATAAGTTAGTTCCCGGTTTTACTGCTAAATATAATATTTGTAAATTAGCTTACTTCGAACAGACCGAAAATGTAGAATCGGCCATACTTCGTGAAAAACAGATTAAAGGTTGGCGACGAAGCAAAAAAGAAGTTTTAATTAATCTAATGAATCCCAAATGGCAAGATTTGTCCCAAGAGTGGAATATCCAAGAAACAGATTCCTCAACAGAACCCATGTCTCTCTGTCATTCTGAGCGGAGTGAAACGAAGCCGAAGAATCTTATCAAACAGATCCCTCGAGTACCTCGGGATGACAAAAGAGACACTCGGGATGACAAAAAAGACACTCGCAATGACAGTGTAAATAAGTAGTTGATGCGTAAAAATAAGAAACTAAAAATTGTAGCGGTGGTGGGACCGACGGCTTCTGGTAAGTCAACACTGGCCGTTGAACTGGCAAAGCAGTTTAATGGAGTCATAATCTCTGCTGATTCCCGCCAAGTTTATCGCGGAATGGACATTGGTACCGCTAAAATCTCCAAAGATGAGATGGAGGGCATCTCCCACTATATGTTAGATGTGGCAGATCCGGATGATGACTTTAATGTAAGTCTATATCAAAAATCTGTAATGAATCTGCTTGAAGCCATAAAAAACAAAAATCGGAAAACCAACAGACCTGTCCTGCCCTTTATCGTCGGTGGCACTGGCCTATATGTCAGCGCCATCGTCGATGGTTTAAAATTTTCCGAGGTCAAACCGAATCTCAAATTGAGAGCCGATTTAAATAAAAAACCGCTGACCCAGTTGGCAATTAAGCTGAAAAAATTGGATCCCAACACCACTACCGACTTAAAAAACAAGCGCCGAGTTATCCGAGCCATCGAGATATTAAAAGCCGGAAGCAAACCCTCCGGGCCAGAGGCCACTAAGGACCAGTGGCCGGCCAAAACTGAACCGAAGTTTGAAGTACTAAAGATCGGCGTTGGCAAAGACAGAAACATATCCAAAAAAAGAATTGAGAATCGGATATGGAATATGGACATTCCGAAATTAATTAAAGAAACCAAAGCTCTAATTAAAAGGAAGTACGATTTTTCCAGCCCGGCCTTATCAGCTTTGGGCTACAACGATGTCAAAGATTTTATCAACGATAAAATCACTGAACCGGAGCTAATTTATAGACTAATTAAGCTACACACCCAATACGCCAAGCGGCAGATGACCTGGTTTAAGAAGGATAGATCTATTCACTGGGTAAAAGATGCCTCATCAGCCAAGAAACTAATCGCTAAGTGGTTGGAGTAGGAGTTTTAGGCTCAACCACAGATTTGACTACGGGCTGGTGCGGATAAACATAGCCAACACTGTTATATTTTCCCCGCCATAGATTAAAGCGGATACGAAAAAGATCAAAAAGTGTCCGAATAGCCTCCCTGCCGGTTCGCACCTTGGTTTCAAAATCGTTGTACCAATTAATGCCTACCTCCTTAAATCTATAACGCAGTTTTTGGGCAATGACAAAGGCCTCTATATCAAAACCGAAACGGGTCAGCCGAACATTGGCGAATATATTTTTGCCGGCATTTCGCTCAAATAGTTTGAATCCACACTGAGTATCCCAAACCCCGGGTACAGCTACAATGCGAATCAATAAGTTGGACAAACGAGACAGAATTATTCTAGGCCTCGATTGAAACACATGAATTTTGCTGCCCTTGATGTATCTGGAGCCAAATACAATTGGATAGATATTAACATGCTCTAGTAATTTTTCGACTTCTTCGATGGGTGTGGCGTTGTCGGCATCGGTAAATAAAATATATTTGCCCAAGCCCGCCAGTATCCCTTGTTTAACAACCGCTCCCTTGCCCTGATTTTGTGGATTATCAATGAGCCGCAGCTGGGGCCAGCCCTCTCTGATAATATTTACAATCGGCACAGTCGTGTCAGTACTGCCGTCATTCACCACAATAACTTCATAGACATAACCTTGAGCATCTAAATATTTTCTGATTTTGCTTAAAGTACTGCCGATTCGGCGTTCCTCATTGTAAGCAGGGATCACAATCGATAGATAGATTGAATTATTATTCCCGTTCATAAAAAACCAAATATTTGGAGGCCATAAAATTCCAAGCCAGAACAATGGCAGCCGATACAGCTTTGGCTATATTATATTGCCAAGCAAAAGTTAAATTAAAATCGTATGTGCCCAACAGCTCTGTGCCGTAGTGTACCAAGATATTTGAAAGAATCAAACCAACAGTACTGATTAACGCAAAAGTTGAAAATTGTCTGATATGAGTGGGCTCATTGTTCCTAAAAGTCCAATATTTGTTCATGAAGTAGCTATTAGTTACTGCTGCTGAGAAAGACAGAGTGTTGGCCAAAAGTATCGGCCAGCCGACTATGGCAATAAAAAAATTAAGTAACACAAAATCAATAATCGTATTGGCCACTCCTACTATTCCGAATTTAACTGCCTGTTTAACCATAATGTTGTTTTATCATTGCGAACGAAGCGAAGCAACCCCCTCGTACACACCATTCCTCTCTGATTTATGATTCACAATTCGTGATTCTATTTTAAATCCTTTGTGGCTACAACTAATATGCTGCTTCCCCACGGCAGACCGATGCCTGATGTCAGCAGATATGCCTCAAGTTTACTCAGCCAGACCAAAAAACCATTGAGATGTATGGCATCACTGACAGTTTCGTAAGTAGTTTCCGGCTTAGCATATTTTTTTACCAGTCTTATGACCACAAATACCGGAAATACAAAAAAGAAAAATGGAGACAAAAATTTTATCTTAAATCCAGCTGCTCTGATTTTTTGAGACAGCTCAAAACTAGAATAACGGCGCTTATGGTGCAAAGCTTTATCATGTGCACCGAACAGCCATTGGTGCGCGGGTACTGTCAGCAACAGATATCCACTCGGCGTTAAATTGGAATGCCATCGTCTAAGCGCAAGCCTGTCATCTTCCATATGTTCCAATAGATCAAAAGCAGTAATCAGATCATATTTTTCAGAAGATGGCCTAGTGGCATCATCTTGAATCAGCCGATGATAGGCACTTTTTTGCCTGCAGTACGATAATGCATTGGGCTCATTATCCAGACCCGTAACAACTCCCCACTTCTTTAGCCAACTAAAATTAATCCCCGTGCCGCAACCTAAGTCCAAAACATTTAGCTTGCCCGTGGGAGTTACAAATTTAGTTAAAATTTGTCCTAATATGTATCTACGCCCAATGTGCCACCAGTAGTTTTTTTCGTAACGCTCCATTCGGGTATATTCTGCCAGTTCCATTGTGATTTTCTTTCTGGTCGGGGCGACTGGACTCGAACCAGCGATCTCCGCGTCCCAAACGCGGCGCCTTAGCCACTAGGCCACGCCCCGGCTAGTTAATTCTTTTAAATATCTATATCCAGCTCCTTGTTTAAAATATTTTTCTCGACTCATCGCTTCGGCTCCAGTTGGATATATCTCTTTGTGTACAATCTGCCATGGACCTTTATTTTTTGTACTAGCGACTTTATTACTGTTATGTAGTGCAATACGATAGCTTAAATTGTTGGTTTGACCAACATAAGTTTTACCACCTTCATTAATTATTACATATAGATAATACATAACTTTATTGGGAGCCTTCAGTAGCGCAGCGTTCTGCTGGCCAGCAGAACCACGCCCCGATTGTTAAAATTAAGCTCTCAAACACACTTATTATACCTCAAATATGATGCACGGTTACAGTATAATAAGGTAGAATACAATTATCATGAGATATTCAAAATCTTTTACTAAAACCACCAAGGAAAAGCCCAAAGAAGTAGAGCTCGTCAGCCATGAGTATCTGCTTCGGAGCGGATTTATCACCCCGCTAGGAGCAGGTTTTTACACCTATTTGCCGCTGGGATTCCGGGTGCTCAAAAAGATCCGTAATATTATTGAAGAAGAACTGGCCAACATTGGGGTCGAGGAGATGTCGATGCCGGTAGTTCAGCCCGCCCGCATTTGGAAAGAGAGCGGCCGGTGGCTGGAGGTTGGCCCCGAACTTTGGAAATTCCAAAATCGTTCAGAGGAGGATTTCGCCTTAGCGATGACTCACGAGGAGGCAGTCACTGATGCCGCTAAGCAAATAATCTTTTCATACAAAGATTTGCCCAAAATCGTAAACCAAATCCAGATAAAAGTTCGCGATGAGGCCAGACCGCGCGGCGGGCTGCTTCGACTGCGTGAATTTTTAATGCAAGATGGCTACTCCTTTGACAAAGACGAGGCCGGACTGGACAAATCTTACAACCTGTTCATGGAAGCATATAAAAAAATATTTGCCCGGGTCGGCATCAAAACCGCAATTATTGAATCTGACACCGGAGCGATGGGAGGTTCAGGAGCCCACGAATTTATGATGATAGCTAAAAGCGGTGAAGATAAAATTATTTCTGACGGCAAGCGGACGGTTAATGCTGAGAAGGTTGGTATCGCCAGAGAGGAAGATATTGACTCTGCTCCGGCCAGAGCAAAGATCAAAGAATTCTTTGGACACAATAATGTGGAGTTTATGCGCGGGATTGAAGTCGGCAATATTTTCAAACTCGGCACAAAATATTCAACCTCGATGAAGCTGCAATACGTCGATGAAAAAAATAAATTGCACCCGGTAGTAATGGGCAGTTACGGAATTGGCTTGGATAGGCTGATAGCATCAATCGTTGAAGCCAGCCATGATGACAAGGGCATAATTTGGCCCGCCAGCGTGGCCCCATATAGGGTCCATTTGATCCATTTGGGAGATAACTACAAGGTAATTGACGCTGCCACCAAAATCTATGATGAATTATGGGCAGCTGGGATTGAAACTTTCTATGACGACAGAGATGAAGCCTCAGCCGGCGACAAGCTAAACGATGCGGATCTAATAGGCCTGCCATACCGCTTGGTAGTCAGCGAAAAAACCATCGCCAAAAACTCTGCGGAAATTAAGGCCCGGGATAAAAAAACTGCCTCCAATATCAAATTGGATGAAGTTGTTAAAACTTTGAGAGAATAATGAACATTGCAGCTGACATCCAATTTGAGATTCAAAAAGTGGCCAAAAAACTCTGGCCGAAAATTAAATTGCCCGAAATTGTTGTGGCTGAGCCGCCGTCTCCCCCATCTGGTGGAACAGAATTTGGGGACTATTCCTGCCCGGTGGCTTTGGGTATTGGTAGGCTCACAAAATCTGATCCTCTCAAAATTGCTGAACAAATTAAAGAAAAGCTAGGAAAAATAGAACAAATTAAGGAAATCACCGTAACCAAGCCGGGATTCATTAATTTTATAATAAATTATAAAGATCTGGCTGATGATTTGCTGGCCCGGCCGCAAAAAATTTCGGCTATGAGACCAAGAAATATTATTTTGGAACACACGGCGGTAAATCCCAACAAGGCCGCCCACATCGGGCACTTAAGAAATGCCTGTCTGGGAGATTCGTATGCCAAAATCCTAAAACTGCTGGGACATAATGTTGAAATTCAAAACTACATTGATGATCTGGGTACACAAGTGGCCGACAGCGTGATGGCTATGCGTGAATTCGGCGCTCCTCCCAAAAACCAACCGGCCGATGAATGGTACTGGAACATTTATTCAAAAATTCAAAAGAAGTATAAGACAGAGCCCGGTCTGCTTGAGAATCGCGATAATATATTACAGGAAATGGAAGAGGGCAAAAATGCTGATGCTAAAAAAATCGTCGATGAAATGGTGGCAGCCCATCTTGCCACCTTCAAGAAGTTTAATATCAAATATGATCTGCTGGTTTTTGAGCACGATATTATTAATAATCATTTGTGGGACAAGGTTTTTGAGGATTTAAAAAAGCGCAAACTCATAGTTAAGCCCGCCACGGGTGAAATGAAAGGCGCTTGGATAGTTGAGTTCGGTGAAACCGAACGGGAGAACAAAATTCTAGTAAGAGCTAACGGAGTTCCGACATACACAGCCAAGGATTTGGCATACGAGTTGTGGAAGTTCGGTTTAACTGAACCAATGAAAGGCTACAAAAACAAATTTAAAACCGTGGATATGACCATCACCGTAATTGATGAACGACAGAGTTATCCCCGAAGAGTGATTCAACATATTTTAAGCGAGTTGGGATATAAAAGGGAAGCTAAAAACTCTATTCACCTCGCCTATGGGGTAGTTAAGATTTCCAAGAAAGCCGCACAGGTGCTCAATCAGGACACCGGGCAAAAATCGACGTATTCAATGTCTGGCAGAAGCGGCATCGGGGTTATGGTCAACGCATTACTGGATACCGTCATCGCCAAACAAATTTGTGATCACAAAACTGAGGCAAATCGGGCCAAGGATATTGCCGTCGGCTCAATCCGCTACTATATGCTAAAAACCCGTCCTCTGCGTGAAATTATATTCGACTTTGATGAAGCTCTAAAAACTGATGGCAATACCGGTGTCTACTTGCAATATGCCTATGTTCGAGCCAATCATATTTTAATGAAAGTTGATTCGAAAAAATCTGCCAAAATTCCCAAAAACTTGAGCGTTCACGAAAAACAATTAATCAAGACGTTAGCTGAGTTGGAAAGCCATATCCTCAAAGCTGCTAATGAATACGACCCGTCGCTGATTTGTGATTATGCTCATGGTTTGGCTTCAACCTTCGCCCGGTTCTATGAGACCAGCCCAGTGCTACAGTCGGAGGAACCGCTTAAATCCTTCCGACTCAATTTAGTTAAAAAATACAAAGAAACCTTAGAACAAGTGTTGAATCTCATTGGTATTCCAGTACTACCCAGTATCTAAAATGCAAGTTCAGTTTAAATTATTTATTCTGTTAGGCATCGCCTTGATCGGCTACGCCGGCTGGCATACCCTTGGTCAGCCCGAATTTAGGGAAGCTACAGAAAATACCACTCAACCCAAATCTATCACTGTACTGGTAGGCGGGGATGTTAATATGGGCAGACTGACCGGCCAAAATATTTTGGCTGGCGATATCGATTTTCCATTTAAATATATTGCCGATACGTTAAAAAACGTGGACATTGCTTTTGTTAATCTTGAAAGCCAGCTGGCGGACTTAGGCGGCGAAACTGAATCTCCCACTTCTGAATACCGCTTTGCCGGTCCACCGGATGGCGCCGTTAGCTTAGCCAACGCCGGCATCGACATTGTGTCAGTGGCCAATAATCATATGTGGGACTATGGCAAGGCCAAATTAAAAGAAACTTTGGATAATCTGCGAAACAATGAGGTTTTATATGTCGGCGCGAGCATGGATGGCAACAAACGTTTTGATCCCGCTGTTCTAGAGATACGTGGTAAGAAAATCGCGTTTTTGGCAATGACAAATTTGCTCAACGGCTATGAAAATGTCGGGGCTGACGATTATATCTCGTTTCAAAATCCCGATGCTATCGTAGCAGAGATTGAAAAGCTGAAAGTCCGCAGTGATATAGATTGGATTTTAGTTTCTCTGCATTCCGGCGCCGAATACATTGAGAAACCTACACAAAACACGGTTAATCTAGCCAAACGATTCATCGACGCTGGAGCTGATGCTATTCTGGGACACCATCCCCATGTTCCCCTGCCCATAGATGTATATAATAAAAAACCCATTTTCTATTCCTTGGGTAATTTTGCCTTTTGGCAGCCATTTGGGTTTTGGACGGAAAACAGCTTTTTGGCCAAATTAATATTAGAGAAACCCCACGAGGTTAAGTACGAGATTATTCCCATCGACGCTGGCTGGCAACCAGAACTATTAACAGACGAAGAATCCATTAATAAACTACTCTCTCGCTTGAATAGCTAACAATCCCCTCCTATTGGCGAAGCCAACCATCGAGCGTTGAAACATTAGCGTTCTGAATAAAACAAATCCTCTACTCTAGTGTGCCCACTGTCTGACCGCAGGGAGTTTGGTGATAAACCAGAGAGAAGATTTGTTTATATGAATAGCTAATGTTGAACGCGGAGGATTTTTCCGGTACTTTTTCTAAAAAAGTACCAAAACATTTTGGTTACTTTAGTGAAAAGTAACACTTGTTGCTGTTGACAAAAATCAAAAAATGTACTATAATAATATAATACACTGGAAAAGCTTGCACCTATGGCAAAAAATAAAAAACAAAAACAAACTTCTGTATATCTAATGGTCCTTCTAATCGTCGCACTAGTTATTGCTGGTGCGTTGATTTACTTATGGGTAAAAAGTTTCACACCGGCATCCGAAGCATCTACTTCGGCCAGACAAGCTGCCCCGTTCATCGACTACACTGGCACAATGAATTACAACGGGCAGACCGATACCTTAGTATTGGGCATTTTAAAGCCGAGCATCGTCAAATTAATGCAAGAACGGCCTGATTTTGAGGGTGACCCGGTAATTAAAGCCGAGAACAAAATAAAAGAAATACAAAGCTTGATTCGCCAAGCCAAAAATTTGATCGCTACTATTACCGGCGAGGCAACCACGCCAGTTTTTAACGATGAAGAAACAATTGAAGAAGAGCCGGCAAAAAATTATGTAACGCCCCTTAATGATTTTTCTGTGTATGAACCGACCGACGATGGTGACATATCCCCTGATAGAGATGACAAGCCGGATCTAAGCTTGCCTAACCTTGTGCCCGACTTTGCCTCCGACTCAGGGAGTTCGTCTCCGACTCAGCGAGAATCAACTAAAGACAGCAGCCCAACTGAAAATGAACCCGAGTCATTAATTGACAAAGTCGCCAGCAGTGCAAAAAATCTAGTTGCCAATACCACCAACTTGGTGGCTGACTTTTTCAAGAACACTTGGTCCAAAATAACCGGCAGGCCGTATATCAGCAGCTACACCATTAGCCGATTTGCCTTGAGCCAAGAGGTTGAAATCAAAATTAAGGGCAATAACTTCCACCCCAACAAAGACGAAAACGACACCACTTTGGCACCGGAGCCAGGCTCGTCTATCACCATTGCTTACACAAATGGGGATGTTACTACCCTTTCTGATCGGCAGTTCTTTGGAAGCAATACACAACTAACTGCATACACTAAAGATTACGCTAAAACCATATCCAAGATAACCTTCACCTCGCGGGAACGGGGCTCTTACAGCAAGTCTATGCCCGTGCTTAAGCAGATCACTCCAATCCAAAAGGACTATCCCCTGTCTTTAAGCGGGTATAGAGTTACCAAATATTCGATATCGAACGAAATTAAGGTCAGTATATTCGGCAATAATTTCTACCCCGATAAGCCCAAAGATGCAACCAATCTTGCCATGAAAGCGGGCAGTAAAATCAAGCTGACTTATGCCAACGGAACCACTGCAACCTTTGACCATAAAAAATTCTTCGGCACCAACACCGAACTGACTCTCATCATTGATGATAACGGTAGAAAAATTGTTAAGGTTGAGTTTATCAACAGTAAAGGTGAAAGTGCATATACTACTAATAACCAAACACCTGCCCCGACCACCGGCGGAGAGCCAGAAATGGAATCAGTCCGACCTCAGGCCTCGCTGTCCAGTTTTAAGGCCGAAAATCTGGCTATCGGCGGAGCCAAAATCACCATTTTCGGCAGTAATCTAAAAGTTGGGACTGCTAAAAACTTGGCGCCGGAAAAAGGTTCCAGACTAACCATTTTCTTCGACGACTTTACCAATCGGGAGTTTAAAGATACTGAGTTTATGGTTGCAAATGATTCAATTGTGGCGTATTCAAATGAAAAATTCAGAAAAGTAGCCCGGGTTTATTTCGAATCGCCGACCTTTGGCATTAAAAGCACCCAGACCGGAACCACGATCACTCAGCCACCGGTCAATGAGCCAAAAATTACTGGGTACAAAATTATGAATTACAACATATACGACCAGCTTATGGTCGAAGGCGAAAATCTGCTGGTCAGCTCCAATCGCTCGGACAAGGACGAACAAGTTGTGATTATGTATCGCGATAATAATAGCCGCACCTATACCAGCAACGAATTTTATGGCTCTCCAACCAGAATTTATATAATCGGCGACGTAGATGAATTCAGCAATATCGGCACTGTTTATTTCGAATCAAAAAGCCGCGGACTTGCCAGCACCAGCAATCAGCTTAGCTTGATCAACGTTGCCAATTTTTTGGTCAACAAGGTATTAGCCGCTGTTTCGGAGAGTGAAAATACTACATTTGGAATTAAAGCCAAAAACCGTAGACAGGCCTATGACGACCTGAAGGATGAAGTTGATAATATACTGGCTCAGCTTGAGACTTACGGAGATGAGCTTAATGCTTATGTGGTTCCCAGCCAGCCGACCGGCGATAGCTTAGGGACAAAAATTCCAACCTCGTCAACCAGCGGACTGACGATCCGCGGCGATCTCGGTGAAACAGAGACACTCGGAGCAGCCGCATTAAAACAAAAGCTCAAAAGTGCCAGCCGCAGCATTTACTGGTTAAAACGAGACGATCCCGTACTTAAGACATGGGATAGTATAGCAGAGTTCCAGGCCAATGGAGTGCTGGGATTTGATTTTGATCTTAAATACGCATCCAACGGCGTTGTCTTCATTAAATTGAATAGTTCCAATTCAAACGTTCAATCTTTAGTAAACGAAATTGCCAATAACCGAACTATCTTAAATGCCTTAATGCAAGTCGGCCGCTCGGCCTTCCCGGGAGGCTATGACACTCCGGCCTGGATTCGAGAAGCTCTCAAAACTGCTAAAAATAGAAACACTAATCTTACACCTGCTGCTCCTGCCCTTAATGAACCAGCAGCTTTTTAAAAAGGTAAGATAAAAACTAGATAAAAACTCCAAGTAAATTTGGGGTTTTTGTTTACAATAGACATATGGGGCTGGCAAAAATCAAGAGCGCGGCCATTATCGGCCTTAGCGCAATTCCGATTGATGTAGAAGTGGACATTAGCAACGGTCTGCCGACTTTTAAGATAGTCGGCCTGCCTGACAAGGCAGTGGAGGAAGCCCGCGAGCGGGTGCGTTCGGCACTAAAGAATTCAAATATGCAGATGCCAAACAAGCGGCTAACTGTGAATCTGGCGCCGGCTGATGTAAAAAAAGTGGGCCCAGCCTATGATTTGCCGATTGCTGTAGGTTTAGCGTTAGCTTCTGAACAAATTAAGCTGCCCGATGAGAAGATGCTGTTTGTAGGCGAATTAGCGCTTAACGGCGACGCCCGCAGTGCTAATGGAATCATTGCTATCGCCAACATGGCAAAGCAACAGGGTTACACAAAATTATTTGTTCCCTCCAAAAATGCCAAAGAGGCGTCCTTAATTGACGGGATTGAGGTTATTCCTACCAGCAACCTGAAGGATTTAATGCTGCATTTCCGCGAAGAACAGGTTATTCTTCCCCATCCCAAACAAAAAATTGTCCCGAGATTGCCAAAAGCAGAAAACGATATGAAAAATATCGCCGGACAGGAACAGGCCAAACGGGCACTGGAAATCGCTGCCGCCGGCGGACATAATATTCTGATGACTGGACCTCCGGGCAGCGGCAAAACTATGCTGGCCAAAGCCCTTCCGGGAATTCTGCCGGAGATGAATGTAAAAGAGATCTTGGAAGTAACAAATATCTACAGTGTGGCGGGAATGTTACAGGACCAATCGATTATATCCACCCGGCCATTTAGGAGCCCACATCATACCTCATCGTATGTAGCGTTGGTTGGCGGCGGCAATTGGCCCCAGCCCGGCGAGGTGTCGTTGGCGCATCGGGGGGTTTTATTTTTGGATGAACTGCCGGAATTTCCCAGAAATGTATTGGAAGTTTTGCGCCAGCCGTTGGAAGATGGCGTGGTCCATGTCGCCCGCGCAGCCGGCAAAGTTAGTTTCCCGGCTCGATTCATGCTGGTCGCCGCCAAAAATCCCTGCCCGTGCGGATATTTTGGCGATCGGGACAAGACCTGCACCTGCTCTGCCGGACAGATCGAGAGTTATAATAAGAAAATTTCCGGCCCCCTGCTTGATAGAATTGACATCCATATCGAAGTGCCTAGGGTGGAATATAAAAAACTTCGTAATCCCGAATCAAACTGTGAAAGTTCCGCCGCGATCCGCCAGCGTATTGCCCAAGCACGACTAATCCAAAAGGAAAGATTTGAAAAATCAGCCACCAACAACAATGGCGAGATGACCACTGAGGAAATAAAAGCATATTGCATACTAGATGACGCGGGCGAACAACTTTTGGAACAGGCTGTAACTTCCTATCATTTGTCCCCTCGCAGCTACACTAGAATATTGAAAATTGCCCGCACCATCGCTGATTTGGAAAATTCAGAATCAATCAAGCCAAATCACTTGGCAGAGGCCATTCGTTATAAAGTTATAGAATAAATAACCCCTCCATAATGTTTATTCCGCATTGAGCAAATTGTGCAAGCCAATAGAAAAATTACCGCCAGCGAAGCTGCACGTTTGAGCGGAGCGAGTTCAGCGAGAGCTGGAAAGGTAATTTTGTCTAAATTGGCTCACAATTTGTGAACAGGGTGTCTTTTTTGAGGCACTTTTGGGACAAGCAAAAAGTGCCAAAACATTTTGGCTACTTTTGATAAAAATAACACTATATTCTAAACGCCCCAAAATTTGGGACGTTTACTTTATCTACTTTACAAAAGTCCTACTAGCCAACTACCAAAAGCAGTATTATCGATAGCCCAATTGAGCGCCACCAACACAACTATTATGGCCACTATTAAAATCAATAAGAAAATCAGATCTTTCTTGACATAGCTATACTCGTGGACAACGGGCGGAGTAACCGGCGCAGCCGGTGTTACCGGGGCCTCTGGAGAAACCAGTGTTTCAGTTTGCGCGCTCTCCTCTGGTTGGCGAACGACTGCTTCAGGGACAGCTCTTTCTGCATCTTGATGCAACGCCTGAAGGCGTTGTAATTCCTTTAATCGTTTGAGATGTTTCTTCGACATCTTAAATAACAATCTTATAATCTGTCATCCCGAGGTACTCGAGGGATCTGTTCTATAAGATTCTTCGACTGCGCTCAGAATGACAATGGGCGAAACGGGTCCTTTTCTCGCATCCAACACTCCGCACCCTCCTTCGTTCAATCTCATCACAAGTAGGAGATTTGCCTCTTGTGATATAGATTTCACTACGGACGGGCAGACCGGCGATGTCTTCAGCACAGAAATCCCGCGACGACCTACTTTCGCGGGGCCTTGCGGTCCCACTATCATCGGCGCTGGGGTGCTTAACTGCCGTGTTCGGAATGGGAACGGGTGTTTCCACCCCGCTACAGTCACGGGATTTCTAAGCTGAAAATACTACCGAGGAGCACCTGCCCGAAACGCTCCGCGTATGCGACGCAGGCGGGCAATGTTTGATACTAATTTTTAATCTATTTCCCGGAGATGAAGAAATCCTTCAGTTTTTGCAGGCCTTCATCCATTGATATAAACAATCTTATCAGCTCGGCTAATGCTAAGATCAGAACAGCTTCTATTGTGCTGACGAATACAATCGCCAAACCGGCAGAAATACCTGAACCGCCAAACAGCGGAACACCATAACTGACAATAATCTCCGGATTCAACCAAGCCAAAAAGCCAACGGCAAGCCCCCCTATAAATATTAGCCAACCAAGACCACGTAGGACATATATAGATGTCCGCAACATTTTATACTTACCCATAAATTCTCAAAAAAATAATTAATTTACCTTGCCCGAAATGCTACGTATAACGTTGCAGACGGGCCAGCCCGCAGCAGATACAGCGTTTCTGGCGGGCACAAATCAAGAATATCACAACTTTCCTAAATCGCCGATTCAAGGAATGTAAGCACAAGCCTTTATCCAATCGAACGAAAAAATTATCGAATTATTAGTACAACTCGGCTGAATGCATTACTGCACTTACACCTGTTGCCTATCAACCAGGTAGTCTTCCTGGATTCTCACTTCCGCCGAAGCGGAAATCGAAATCTGTCTTGGAGGAGGCTTCGCGCTTATATGCTTTCAGCGCTTATCCCGTCCGCACATAGCTACCCGACGGTGCCCTTGGTAGGACAGCCGGTACACCAGAGGTGCGTTCACTTCGGTCCTCTCGTACTAGAAGTGACTCTCCTCAAATTTCCATGTCCACAGCAGATAGAGACCGAACTGTCTCACGCATGTATCTCCATTATTACTAATGGCATAGACTATATCTTCACCCTTTCTTGTACATCTACAAGATGAGGGGGTGGCGTATGATGGGTGGCTAGTTGCCGATCCCATCTCATCAATCCATTCTTGCCAGAGTGAATCGAATCAGTCGTTACGGGGAAAGAGATTATTTGTTTGCAGAAACTTTTTAACTGTTGTCTGATTAATCGTCCGTTTCTTAGAATAATTATACTTTGCAGTTTCATCTACCAGAGCCGCTCTCTTAAGAAGCTCTCGGGGAGACATTCTTTGGTGCGAAGAACCAATTCCCAACACACATAAATCAATAACTTTTTGTGCTAAGGTCTTTTTAAGTCGCAAGTACGGCAACAATTTAGTTAACACATCGTAGACTGGCTGATATCCAACAATCGTATATTCAGCCATTTGATCGTTACGAACTCGAACATATCCGAATTTGAATTGATTTTTTAACCATTCGAGAAAATCCTTTTTAGTTTCTTTTTGATAAAAAACTATACTGACTCGAATTTGGTAACCATGGATATATCCTTTCCGTTTCACAAGTTGTGCCATAATACAACCGTCTCCGTCCAAGAATCCCGCAATGTAAGCAAGTAATGTTTCTGTCATAAACTCAGTCTTCCCTCGGTATTGCCCTCTGTTGGTTCGGTATTCAACAGTAGGGTTTCACCGATATTAGCCACGTTTATTGTACAACATTTCTGTTGTAGAACGCAATGTAACTTACGTTCTGAACCCAGCTCGCGTGCCTCTTTAATTGGCGAACAGCCAAACCCTTGGAACCTGCTCCAGCTCCAGGATGAGACGAGCCGACATCGAGGTGCCAAACCACGCCGTCGATATGGACTCTCGGGCGTGATAAGCCTGTTATCCCCGGGGTAACTTTTATTCGTTGAGCTTCCGCGCACCCATGTGCTACGGTCGGATCACTATAGCCTGCTTTCGCATCTGCTCGACTTGTAGGTCTCGCAGTTAAGCTCCCATATACTATTGCGCTATCATCCCGATTTCCATCCGGGACTAGGGAACCTTTGAACGCCTCCGTTACTTTTTAGGAGGCAACCGCCCCAGTTAAACTACCCACCAAACGCTGTCCCTCTGCCGGATAACGGCTAGAGGTTAGAATTAAAAGCTCATCAGGGTGGTATTTCAAGGACGACTCCACCCCGACTGGCGTCGGGGCTTCTTAGTCTCCCACCTATCCTACACAGATGAAATTTTAACCCAGCGTCAAGCTGTAGTGAAGCTCCACGGGGTCTTTTTGTCTTGCTGCGGATAACCGGCATCTTCACCGGTAATGTAGTTTCGCCGAGTCCCTCTTTGAGACAGTCTCCAGATCGTTACGCTATTCGTGCGGGTCGGAACTTACCCGACAAGGAATTTCGCTTATGTGTGTTATTCGTCAATTGACGAACTTCTGCCGTATGGCAGAACTGCATGTCGCCATGCAGATCGGACTATATCTTCCTCACTTAATGTGAGGCTTGGCGTGTAGTCTCTGAGGATTTCCCGCCTTTTCTCTCAGAAAGGGTTTCCATTTTTTTGCTAAATAGCAAAAAGATGGCGGGATCTTTCCTGCTGATTGTCTGCACCCATTGGATTTTTACTATAAGTGTAATCCTACACTTATAGTACCATGGGATACCCAGGGTTTCCAGCATATAGCCAAGTTTTACTAAGGCAGCTTTCCTACCTTAGGACCGTTCATTTATGTTACTTTGCATAACCACATCCATTACTGATATTGCGCTCTGTGGCGCCCCGCCGTTTCCGGTTTCCATTTTGCTTATGCAAAATGGCGGGGTCTGCATGTCGCCATGCAGATCGGACTATATCATCTCTGATGTCGAAATCTGTCGTGTATCAGAGTTCGGCGTATAGTCTCTGAGGATTCTCGCTGTAGAATTCTTTCTCTTACCACCACTATTCATCTGGTGGCGCAACGACAAGGCTAACAAATAGTCATTATCGTCGAGTTGTGGTTTAGCCAATAAATTGGCTACCTGTTTAAAACGCTCAAATTCTTGGGCTTTTTGACCCACGAGGGGAAATTTGTCAAAGAAGGGAATAACACAAGAACATATTTCTGGTAGCGAATTTACTTCGAAATACCATGCATCATTACCTGCTTTGCGCATTGTTCCACATCTAAGAGTGTTTTTGAATAACTCAAGTGGTTCGCGGTCGCGTTGCGAAACATTAAAGGCGGCGGATATTCTCCAGCCCCTTCTATAATCGCTACGACGACGGCAGATGATCATAAAACTACCTTCTCCCAGAGCAAATCCGGAAAGAAAATAACCTATGTCATCAGAAATAGAATTTACATCGAGCCTTTCCTGCTGATTGTCTGCACCCGAGACATTGTCAGAAACCATATGTTAAGCATATAAGCTTCTAGTCTGGGATACTACACCTTTTTCAGGACAGAGTTTCCAGCATATAGCCGAATTTTACAACTACCTCGGTCAAGTTGATAGTTACGGCCGCCGTTCACCAGGGCTTAGATCAGAAGCTTTAACCAACGCGAAGCGCTGGTCTGACCTCCTCACGTGACCTTCTGGCACTGGGCAAGCGTCAGTCCCTATACTTCCTCTTGCGAGTTAGCAGAGACCTGTGTTTTTGATAAACAGTCGCCTGGAGTCTTTAGCTGCGGCCAGCCACCGCTCCGCAATGGAAATGTCAAATTAAGAATTAGAATGTCAAATGATGGAAGAAGATTCTTTGAATCTTCAATCGTTCATTCTTCATTATTCATTCTGCATTGTTCATTCCCAGTGCGAAGCGTTGGTTGGCAGTCCTTATCCCGAAGTTACGGACGCTGTTTTGCCGAGTTCCTTAAAGAGGGTTCTCTCGTACGCCTTAGGCTACTCGCCCTACCCACCTGTGTCGGTTTCAGTACGGATATTTTGCATTCTCGCTAGAGGTTTTTCCAGTCAGATTAAATCAGCCAAGTTATTTCATCCCGAAGGAATCCACTCCCATTCACAGCTCGAAGTTTATCGGCGAACCGAATAATCTCCCGGATTTGCCAAAGAGATCCTCCTCACTGCTTAGACCCGGAAACCTATCCGGGCTCAGCCTATCATTCTGCGTTACCCCATTGCTAGGCGCGCAAACCCGTGAACTGGCATCCATTCTGCTGTACAGCAGAACGATCATCCAATCCGCAGAATTTGTTTGCCTTGGACGAACACAAAATAGTACAGGAATATTAACCTGTTGCCCATCGACTACGCTTTTCAGCCTCGCCTTAGGACCGACTAACCCTGGGACGAAAACCGTCGCCCAGGAAACCTCAGGTAAATCGGCGTCAAGGTTTTTCACCTTGATCTCGCTACTCGTGCCAACATTCTCACTTCTGTACGCTCCACCGAACCTTACGGTTCAACTTCACTGCTGTACAGAACGCTCCCCTACCACACCACTGCTACGCAGTGGAAGCACTAAACCCTAAGCACTAAATCCTAAACTTATCTTACTCGTTTGTCCCAGTTTGGAATTTGGGATTTGGAATTTGTTTAGAATTTAGGATTTCGAATTTAGAATTTCCATTGCGGAGCAATGGCATCCGCATCTTCGGTACTTAATTTAGCCCCGTTACATTTTCGGCGCAGACACACATCGACCAGTGAGCTATTACGCTTTCTTTGAAGGATGGCTGCTTCTAAGCCAACCTCCTGGTTGTTTATGTGTCTCTACTTCCTTTCACACTTAATTAAGTTTAGGGACCTTAGATGGCGGTCTGGGCTGTTTCCCTCTCGACGCATGACGCTTAGCCGCCACGGTCTGACTCTGAGACTTTTGACCAGTCAGTATTCGGAGTTTAATTGGATGTGGTACACATAAGTGCCCAAATCCATTCAGTAGCTCTACCACTGCTGGGAACGTTCTCAGGCTATACCTAAATATATTTCGGGGAGAACCAGCTATCTCCGAGCTCGATTGGAATTTCTCCGCTAACCACAGCTCATCCCCTCACTTTTCAACGTAAGTGGGTGCGGCCCTCCACAACTTTTTACGGTTGCTTCAGCCTGGCCATGGTTAGATCGCCCGGTTTCGGGTCTAATCCCTGCTACTTCAATCGCGCTATTCACACTTGCTTTCGCTTCGGCTACGCCAGTCTAGTGGCTTAACCTTGCAACAAAGATTAACTCGTTGGCTCATTCTACAAAAGGCACGCAGTCACACCACCAGCACTCTGTGCTGGATGGAAATACTAAGCACGAAGCACTAAATACTAAACAATATCTAAATAATAAATTTCCAAACAGGTTTAAAGTGTTTGAAGGTTTAGAATTTGTAATTTGTTTAGAGTTTAGAATTTCGGATTTAGAGTTTCCAGCACACAGTGCTGGCGATGCTCCTACTATTATTCAAGCATACGGTTTCAGGTACTATTTCACTCCCCTCACAGGGGGACTTTTCACCTTTCCCTCACGGTACTTGTTCACTATCGGTCTGGAATGATATTTAGCCTTACCAGATGGTCCTGGCAGATTCCGGCAGAATTTCACGGGTTCCACCGTACTCGAGAGAAAACACTTCAGAGTAATTTTCCTTTCGCTTACAGGACTTTCACCTTCTTTGGTTGCCCTTTCCAGGGACCTTCTGCTAGGAAAATTATTTGTTAACTCCTGATTGAATTTACTGATTCAATACGTGCAATCCTCACAACCCCCTCTTTCACAACGCCAGTAAGCTTTTCCATGAAAGAAGGTTTGGGCTCTTCCCTTTTCGCTCGCCGCTACTGGGGGAATAAACATTTGTTCTCTTTTCCTCGTGGTACTAAGATGTTTCAGTTCCCACGGTTCCCTCCTCACTGCCTATGTGTTCAGCAGTGGGTTACGCTAATGCGTTGGGTTTCCCCATTCGGACATCCCCGGATCATAGGATGTTTGACTCCTTCCCGAGGCTTTTCGCAGTCTACTACGTCCTTCTTCGGTCATTCCAACCAAGGCATCCACCATATGCTCTTGAGTAACTTATTCACTCGATTTTTGGGGTTTAAAGACTAGTGCCTAGACATTCTTAAATCGGCGATTTAAGAAAGTTAGTTTAATTTTTGCCTAATTTTCAAAGGGCTAAGATATTGAAATTGGGATGCTCCATTCGACAAGCCCAGAGCAAATTCCCCTTCGAGGAATTTAAAAACAGGGCGTTCATCCCTGCTGAAAAATTTTCAACTTAAAAGGATGAATTACGTTTTAAACAGATTTTGCAGAAACAAACTAAACAAATCGATAGCTGATCTTATATGGACTTCGTAGTCGAGTATATTCAACTGTTGATAATTAAAGACTATATCCTTGTCCCCCCACTGGGGATACATTAGTAAATCTATCATATATATGATAGACATACAAGAAAGATTATTACAATATATCCCCTTGGCGTCAACCCCATACAAGCGACTTTCTGTAAAACGGGGTACCCTCTGTTATTACAGAAGCGTCGTCTACGGGGCAAGGGGGTATAATAGGGATACCTGTCCTGCTCATTGTCATTCTGAATTCATTTCAGAATCTAGCTTCCTGCCCAGAGGGCTTTAGCCCGGAGGGATCCTGAAACTAGTTCAGGATGACGGAAGAGAGAGCTTCCAGACTCCAAATTCTAAATTCCAACCCATTATGGAAGAATTGAGTAAAAGCATCAAAAAAATTAAGCTCCAGAAGCGGAATCCGCATCTCCATTCGGAATTGCATGCTCTGGTAGATGAGGTGAGGGTTCAGTTTGGCGAAACGGCAAAAAAAGGCGTGGGTTCTTTTAGCTTTTATTTAGGGTTTTTTAAGAGACTAGGAGTAAATAAGGTCCGCCAGATACTGGCAGAAGTGAAGCAATCTAATGCAGAGGATCCGAAAAAGCTCTTTTGGCATCTTATAGGAGAAGAATCGAAAAAATAACCTTGTCCTCGGGCTTGACCCGGGGATCCAGAAATAACAGTTTTTCGCTACCATTTGAGTCGGCAAACGGTAGCACCAAACCGACCGCTGTGTTCGTCGGGTTTTTCATTGGCTAAATCCTCTTACCGCTTAAAGGGGTAAACTCGTTCATTCCTTCACTCAAACATACCCCACACGATAAGGATTTAACTCCCGCCTGCATCAGCTGTGCTTCAAGCACTGCGGGCAGGCAATTCAAGACAACCGACCTCCAATGCGGGATTAAATGTAATCGGCCCATTCGCGGGCCGATTGGTTATTCTTGCCCGAAGCATAGTTTTACTGCGGGCGGGTTAGCTTATAGGTGACTTTCGGGCCGGATTTGCCTATTTGTCTGATCAGTCCCTGTTTTTCTAGCTCATCCAAGTCGCGGGTGGCTTGAGACTGTGATACCCCCGTTAACTTCCTGTACTGCTCGTTAGTAATTTCCCCCTCTTTTTTGAGATGCTCTAATGCTCTCCGCCTCTGCCACTCCTGCTTCTCCACTACTTTAACTCTGCCCGGCCTTACCCAAAGCCATGCGATAATCCCTAATAAGATGAAAATGATTAAATAATACATAAATTCATTTTACATCAAAAAACAGCCCCATTTTTTAACGGCCCACCCACGGGCTGTTAGACTTTCATAAAATTTTATGAATAAAAGCTTCCTCTGTTATATTATTTTACAGATTCCAAATACCAGTATGTCGTTTGACTTAAAATCTCAGATTAGAATCTTCAGAAAACGCCCCCAATATTAATAGTCGTTGGCGTAACACATTGCGAACCGACCATAACCTTGCCATTTTTTCACCTTCTCCGTATGGAACTCTTATTTCCCCAGTCATCACATATTTTTTATCTGGCATAGTACCACTCTGGGGTCTAATTTGAGATGTCTTTCCTTCTTGTAAGAGCGTGGCTACATCAGCGCTTGAATAAGATGGATGCCCTAGGCACATTCCCTTATCATCCAGCAACTCAACTGAGATATTGGGCATTGGCCACTTGTTATGTTTCCAGGAATTAGCAATCTGAGCCATAGCCCCAAATGCCTGTTCTCTGTATATCCCCCAAAAATCTACATGTATAACATCGTATGCTGCAGCTGTACCAAAATAAATCTGACTCTTGCGCCCCATTACCTTGGGGGAATACTGCAAAGTTATACTGACATTTTTCTTATCATCACTTACATTTAAATTAACTACTTTCATCCATCGTTCAATTAGGATTCTTTCAATAGACCGTCTTACCTCGGCGATTCTAAACAATTGGGTACGTTGCAGTTTAATCTCAATTTTGGGGTTGTGATTAAGAAAAAGTGCTACACCAACTTCAATAATCCAAATTGCCTTTCTGAGATCTTTTATATGTCTATTGAGATCTGAAATGGTTAGCTCGAGTGGAGCTTTACCGAGATCTTTCAAAATAACCGTCCCTTCGTCAGTCACTTCCCAACGATCATGCCCCCCACCTGCATTTCTAATCATTCGATTCACTCCGATGGCTAATTCTGCAACATTGTTCCTGCCGACATTAACTTTTGAAGATTCTATCGTGGCAAGCTTGTCACTCGCTCCAATTCCAATAACCTTTTCGGGTAATTGAACCTTTTTGGAGTTACTAAGTTGTTTTAGATAATAGTAGGGAACGCTTGACCATAGTCTAAAGGAGCTTTCAAATAGATCCTTGTATTGGTCTAACTGTGCTTTAACTGTCGATTCCTTATCTTGTGAATCAAACGCCTTGTTGATAGCATGTCCACCTGGAGCTGTTCTAACATAATCGCGATCAACCTCTGAACCTATAACAGATATAAGTGCCACCAATTGGTTCGGATCAACTTTAGCTAATTCCTCACACAATTGTTTGATCATCATTACTCTCTCCCACTCCTTATTGCTCACATCTAGATACCACTTTTCCCATCCTTTACTAACCCAGTAGCTTAAATCATCGCCTTTCGGTTCATATTTAAGATGGGGTTTGATAGAATCCTCAAAGAACTTGGTTCTGATAGCTAAGCTTGGTTCATCAATAATCATCTTATAACTTTGTGGAGGTGTAGGTTAGGGTGTAGACTTCTTGGCCATTTTTGGTGATGGTTTCGGTGCCGTGGAATTTTTTATTGTCCCCAATCGATTAGCTCGGTGAATCTTAAATAAAAACCAAACGGGTCTTCCATTCTAAAGTCGCGCCACTTCATTTCTTTATCTTCCTTATCCATTACTGGCTGAATGATGTGGTCTTTGAGAGTGTCAGCAACTTTGTTGTAGAACTCGTCAGCGCTAGGAACGGGTATGGTGATGGAGGTGGCGTATCCCCGCTTGGTGTCTTTGGGGTAGTTTTTGAAGTATGACTGGTTGTAGACTAAATCATTACCGCCATAGAAATGGAGAAGGGTTTCACCCATCTCGGTGGTCAGCTTCATCACTAAGTAGCCGGGTTTATCAGCAGTGGGAACGTGCTCTAAAATCACCTTGAAACCAAGGATGGAATAAAATTTCTTGGCCACATCAAAATCTGGAATATGTAATTCGATTATCAGATTGTTGCGAATTGGTTGTTTGTTCATAACTTAATAGGTCTTGGTTCTGGCGCTAATTAAAAATTCCGCTACTTCCTCCATATATTTTGAGCATAACATAGGCTATTTTTCTTGACCAGAAGCTACTTTTTGTTATATTAGAGCTATCTCGAACATTAAGATTGGAGGTGATATTGTGCCGATACCGTGGACGGTATATATTTCTGCAGGCAACAAGACAATGCACTACATCGACAATGCGTGTTGTGCAATTATCCGTCCCACAAGTGACAATGGGATAGAATTGCTGCTTTATGAAGTATTAGGTAGAAACGAAGCTAACCTAATACTCCAAGGCAGAGACAAGGAGGAGGTGTTTCGCACCTGCTTCTACTACACGGCTGGCAGCTCAGAGGAGCAAGAAAAAGCACTTCAAGATGCTAAAAGTCGGGCAGAGGAGCTGCTGATGGAGCGAAGCGAGGAAGCCCGCCAACTCCTCAAGAAACACCGGCCGCTCGTTCCTGCTATTTTCAGTGGAGAACGTACCTCTAAAACCTTCAAGGAGGTAACCTAGCAGAGAAAATTAAGAGCCACCCCTCTCCTTTGGTACGCAAAATCGGTGAAGCCCCAACCAACGAGGCCATCAGCCGTTACATGGGTGATTAGGCCAGAATCTTGCAACTGAACATACAGGCATTTCTTTTAAGAAGTGCCTGTTTTCATTTAATTCTAATCGGCCCATCCACGGGCCGATTGATTTCTCGCTTCTATTGCGGATTTTCTTTACTTCTTTGATATACTGTAAGTGTGAATAAGAGGATACTTCTAGCCGTGGATCCAGCCTCCGGCCCGAAGGACCCCAAAGCCCGGAGGGAAGACCTAAAAAAGCTTCGCCAGAAAAGCGAGGTAGTTAAAGTTGTCGATAAAAATATCAAGCGTCTGGTTTCGGATATGTTCGATATTATGCATGCAGACAACGGAATCGGGCTGTCGGCTCCTCAGATCGGCGTGTCCAAGCGGGTAATTATCGGAGAATATGAAAGCACTAAGACTCCTGTTCCTCGCATGGTATTAATTAATCCCGAAATCACTTGGACATCAAAAAAAGAAACTGTGGACGAGGAGGGCTGTTTATCGTTTCCCAACTTGTACGGAATGGTCAAGAGACCTGAACGCATTCGCTATACTGCTATGAACGAAAACGGCAAAAAGATTGAGGGCAAAGCCACTGGTTTACAGGCTCGGGTTATCCAGCACGAAATAGACCATCTGGACGGGATTTTATTTATAGATAGGCTTGAGGGAAACCTATATACCTATGAGAAACAGGCAGAGAATGGAGAGTAAAGAATAGAGCATAGAGAGCAGAGAGAAGGAAAAACACAACTCTGTCATTGCGAGGAGGTCAAAGACCGACGAAGCAATCTCTTCTAAACACTCAGATTGCCACGCTACGCTCGCAATGACAAAAAACAAAAACTGTAATTTATTATTCCAGATTCTATATTCCAAATTCCAATTTTTATGAATCCCCAAAGCTACAATGTGATATTCATGGGCACGCCGGAATTTGCTGTGCCATCACTGAAAGCATTGATCGCCAGTCCAGAATTCAATGTAAGAATGGTAATTACCCAGCCGGATAAACCAGCCGGGCGAGGCAACGAAGTTCAAAAAAGTCCGGTTACCGAAGTGGCTTTGACGGAAGGTCTGCCGATTTTGCAGCCAGAAACAGTTAAGCACAACCCCGAGTTGGTTAGAGCAATCAAAAGCATTGCGCCGGATGTGATTGTGGTGGCGGCCTATGGCAAGATTTTGCCTCAAGAGATCTTAGACATTCCGAAATTTGGAATAGTTAATGTCCATGCTTCCCTACTGCCCAAATACCGCGGAGCTTCACCAATACCAGCGACAATAATCAACGGTGATGCCGAAACTGGCGTAACAATCATGAAAATGGAATTAGAAATGGATGCAGGCCCGATTATTGGCACCAGCAAGAAAATAACCATAGACCAAGATGACACCAGCGCGACATTAAGTAAAAAATTGGCTGAAATCGGCGCCGAATCATTGATGGAGCTGCTGCCAAAATACCTGAGCGGCGAAATTACACCGCAAAAACAAAACGAAGCCGAGGCCAGTTTTGTTAAACTCCTTGAAAAAGAAGACGGTAAAATTGACTGGAACGAATCTGAGGAGATTATCGCCCGCAAGGTACGAGCGTATAATCCGTGGCCGTCAGCTTTCACTATTTACAAAGGCGAACCACTCAAAATTTTAGAAACGGAATATCATCCTGAGATACAGAATGAATCAGGCAAAGTTAGCACTCAGAACAGCGACTTATATATAGGAAAATTGAAGATACTCAAACTGCAACCGGCCGGCAAAAAACCAATGTCCGGGAGAGACTTTTTAGCTGGACATGCAGATATTGCAGATATAGATCTTAGAAGTTAATTTTTGATAAGACGAATATGCTACAATTAGGGTAGTTTATTTTTGACAAAGGGATTTATATCGTTGCTTGATCAGAAGCCGTCTTGTGCTATTCGACACAGTTTGGTCGGGCTGTTGTCCACTTTTGTCGGGCTTCTGGCAAGACATAACGTAGAGGAGTCGCCATGGCATATCTCTATCTACTAATTGGTATTGTTGACCTAATTTTGGTCTTCATTAACCCTGAGTGGGGCTACACTCTGGCCATCATTCTCGGTATCATCTATGTGATATTCGGGCTGTATGAGGTCTTCATGCCTCGCAAATAGAAATAGGATTTATCCTGTTATCATAAGTCCGCAAAAACCCGTTCTTTTCTGAACGGGTTTTTGGTTATCCTTATTTATTGCCCAAATCCAGCCGATTCCAAAAATTCGTTGATTCTCGTAAAGAAATCACCGACTACCGGGATGACTTCCATTTGTTGCAGGATGGCTCCGATAATTGCTACTAAGATTGCTAGTCCCACTGTGGCGCCGAGAGCAATAAATATACCGCTCACAAACGAGCGGGCAATTAGATAACCCCAATTACCATAGGCCTTTTCAATGGCCAAACTAAACGAACGAAGTGCAACATCATTAATCATCCCCTTTTTGTGTTGTTTCTTCCTCATCCCAATCATTATACCAGCTCTATGCGACGCTCACATTACACTCAATGTCATACAGGGCGTAGGAAACATTATTTACCCAAGGATGGAGAGGTTCAACATATTTCCAAGTTCGTACCATTCCCCAAGGGGTAGGCTCGCCGTCTTGGGGGTCATACTTATACAGAAGCTCAGAAGTATATTTGATCGACTCAGACCAAGAATTAAAATTCCTGGTTTTGCCAAAGTTATCACTGCCTTTGCGATAATCTTTAATTCCCCAAGCGTTAAAATTACCTGCCATGTGCTTGCCATAGCTGCTCTCGGCAGCGGAAATGGCTATAATTGTCCGCCAGTTATCGTATTTTGTCACTTCGACAGCTGGTATAGGGCTGCCCTTATCTGATAAAAAGGTCTGCAATTGAGAAGTCAGCGGATCGAGATCGTATCCGACTGGCCCCCCTACAGCAATGTAGGCGAGAAGGGCAAATATTGCCCCAACTAAGCTGTTCATTTTTTCTATCCCCAATAAAAAACTGCCTTTTGGCAGCTACAAAACAGGATAGCTTAAAACTAGCTCTGTGTCAATAGAACTAGTATTTAGTATTTGGAATCTAGAATCTAGTATGGGGTAGTACTTTTTCCGTTTGGTACAGCCAACCGTAGCTTGGAAAGCGAAGTTTGGTGGAGCTAGACGGAACTTTCCCAAGAGAAGCAGAGCATTCAATTTGATTCCATTCGTCCCTCCTGTTAGAATGAAGCGTTTATAATTTGAACCTTAACACAAGGAGGAGATTTCAAATGGAAGGCAAACCTTCTTATCCCTGCTCGGATTATTCCCCTGAAAGCTGGGATGATGTAACTATCTACGCCATCACGGGATGGATGAGCCAGTCATGGGATGGAAGAGACGATTTTGCGGTAGCCTTTGGTGGCTACTTCAAGTTGCTCGAGAAAGAAGGAGCACTCAAGGGACAGATCGTGGATCAGTGGGGAACAGCCATAATTAATGGGACTTTGAAGGGAGACACTCTCCTTTTCGACAAGCACTACGACTTCCTCGCAACCCCCATTACTTACCCTCTTATTATTTCTTTCAATCTCACCAAGGAAGCCGACGGCCATTGGCGTGGGACCTACCAGATGTCTGGCGGCTTACATGGGAATGGAACCGTTGAATGCATTGTGGAAGCCGCCATACCCAACGCATTCGGGGTTTCTTCGGAAGCCCACCTCAGTTAAAGGACTCAGAGCTGAGCATCTCTAAAAACTGCTCTTTTTTGTTAGATTGATTAAATCTGCTCTGGTGGACGGTACCGGAATCGAACCGGTGGCCTCTACGATGCGAACGTAGCGCTCTACCAACTGAGCTAACCGCCCTCATGTGGTCGTTCTACAAGCTATAGCAGGCTAGGTAGGCAATTGAGATCCTTCGACTTCGCTCAGGATGACAAGATTATTAATTGGATATTGGATATTGAATATTACGGCGCAACCGTTTTATATTTCTTCGAACTCAAACTCTTTTGAGCCGATGCGGACTTTATCCCCCTCTTTGGCGCCGGCCTTTTTTAATGCTCCCAGCACCCCCATCCGCTTCAATACTTTATAAAATCGGGCCAAAGCTTGGGGATTATTGACATCGGTCTTTGTGGCCAATCTCTCCTGACGCGGACCCTTAACCTCAAAATATCCTCTTTTTTTCACAACTTCAAACCGAACATACGGCAGATCCCGCAGAGTGAAGATTTTAAAGATTTCATCAGCTTTGGTTTTATGTTCAACCTTAGGTAGAGTGCTGGCAATATTATTAACCAGATTCTGCACATTTTTGTGGGTGGCAGCCGAGATATAAAACGCCGGAAAGTTCCGAAACTTGATCTTTTTTATCTTTTTAAGCTGTTCCTCGGTAGCCACATCAATTTTATTGAATACAACCAACTGCGGCTTTTGTCCCAGCATCTTATCATATTTTTTCATCTCGCTATTAATCTTCTGGAAATCCTTTTTGGGATTTTCGCTAGTGGCATCCAGTATATGAACCAACAGCTTAGTCCGCTCGACATGCTTTAAAAACCGAATGCCCAAACCCTTGCCTTGTGAAGCTCCCTCAATCAACCCGGGAACATCGGCGACAATAAAACTGGTGTCTTTGAGCCGAACTATGCCCAAATTCGGAATTAAAGTTGTGAAATGATAATCCGCAATTTTAGGACGGGCATTAGAGATAACAGACAACAAAGTTGATTTACCAACAGAGGGCATGCCAATTAGCCCAACATCAGCCACAATTTTAAGCTTGAGCACTACCTCGCGCTCTTCTCCCGGTTCACCCAGCTCGGCAAAGCGCGGAGTTTGGAAAGAGGCCCTGGCAAACCGAGCATTGCCCATTCCCCCTTCTCCGCCCTTGGCCGCCAAAAATTCATCGCCCGATTCATCTAGATCAGCTATTAAAAACTCCTTTTTCTCGCCCTTAACTTTTTCCCTCCGAGCCGGAGATCCTCCAGCCCGGCGGGAGACCCTTTCAAAGATTTGCGTACCCACCGGAACCTTTATTATTAAATCCTTACCTGCCTTGCCGGCAGATTTCTTCTTTTTGCCCCCCTCTCCATTTTGGGCTTTGTAGGTCTTTTTTCTTGTCAGATCAGCCAAAGTGTTGAGATTATGGTCGGCTCTGATAATGATATCGCCGCCATCGCCGCCATCGCCGCCGTCAGGACCGCCGCGAGCCACAAATTTTTCACGGCGAAAAGACACGGCACCGTCCCCGCCTCTGCCGGCGATAATTTCAAAGCTAACTTCGTCTGCAAAACTACTCACACTATTAGTATCTAGTATTTAGTATTTGGTATCTAGTATCTGGTATCTAGTGTTTAGTATATATTAGATTCTGAACCAAGTTCAGAATGACGGGTTGTGTATTTTATGTCTGGTCTCCGACTCTTGAGAGTCTCTGACTCGGAGAGATTCCCGACTCCGCTCTTCGACGAGCTCAAAATCCGCGGCGGGAATGACAATTAATAATAAATAGCCCCTTTTGGGCTATTTATCTATGGACGCATTGTATACTATCTACTTAAAATTGGTAGTCGGAGCGTTCATCAACTACTTCAATCGGTTGATTTAGTTTGCGGTAAACCAGCCAAGCACCGGCCAAGGCTGCGGCAACTATACTTGCCCACATCCATTCCTCGGGGCCTGTACCGGGCAATGGGCTCATAAAGTAGGTATAGCCAAAGTATTCATCCATCTCTTGGTCATTATTATAGACCTTAACTCCAAGGGTAGTTTTGCTGGTGAGCTCGGGACGAGGAGGAACCTGAAGCAGAATTCTGTCATCGTTCCAATCCAAGATGTTGGTCATTTCCTCCAGGCCAATGTACACTTTACTGTTTTCACCATAGAAGCCAAATCCGCGGCCGTAGATTGTAATATTAGTGGGAACCATTTTGCTGCCACTGGCAGGGTAAATGTAAGTGATCTCGATGCCTCCAGAACCCGGGGGCAGAGGCGCTGGCGAGGAGCCGACAATGTAAGTGAAACTGTCATAGGTATCTGATTTATCATCATCTCTGGTAACTGTGATTCGACGGGCACTGTTGGCAGTTAGGTCCGGCTCAGCCGGAATAGTCACGCTAATTGAAGTATCAGACCAGCTGGTGACCGTAGCTGACTTAGTGCCGATGTGCACCCAGCCCGTACCTTGGGTTGCCCCAAAGTTGGTGCCGAAGATAGTAATATCATGACTGGAAGTATTAGTGCCGCTAGACGGGCTAATGCTAGTGATGTCCGGATCAGTGGTAGCCGGAGGAGTACTGGATACTGTAACAGTCGCGGACTCTACAGAGTTTAACAGCTCGCTGCCAGTGGAAGATGTAACATTACAATAGTTGTTCGTGGTGTCATTGGGGTTTTGAGGATCAAACACAAAATTAACGTTGGTGGCACCTGTTTCAGTTTTGGCTTTGAAGTTGACGGTAGCCACCTTAATAGCTGTGCCATTTCCGCCGACCGGAGAAGCATTGAGTCCAACCAATGCTGAAACAACTTTTCTGTTTGTGTAAGCGCCAGCAGTACTTTCTACAACTGATGGAAGAGGATCAGTGCTTAAATTAGGTTCATAACCAACATAGTCTAACTTGCTGCTATCCCACTGAAGAATGGCATCAACGCCAAGTGTCTTATCTGCGCCTGTATCTACCATAATATCCAGAGAAAAGGTTTCTCCCGGACCGACTGTTTTTACGCTTGGATCAAAGAAAAGCTTAGCAGTTCCAGCAGCCGTGGCTGGCATAACGCCAGCAAACACAAGGCTAAAACCTGCAATTAAGCTGACAATTTGTTTGAATATTTGATTTTTCATTTTTGTTTTTTATGCCCCCCTATTGTTTTATTATACTACACTTTTGATTTTTTGTCAAGTGGTCATCAGGTTCATTATAAATCACCCAGTATTTGCCCCAAGTCGCCCATTTCCTGAAAATTACCAGTTTTACCAAACGGCCAGAAGTCATTAGCATTAACCGAACCGTCATTGTTGAAATCAGCAATTGACCAAAGTCCCTCCCCTACCGGATTTCCAAAGAGCCCTAAGAATATTGAATAGTCATGAGAATTGATTGAATCATCCCGATTACCAAATACATCGTAACTGCCGCCAATATCCCCTACCAGAAGCTCTGGGAAGACAAGATCGAATGTTATATCATCGCCGGTTGAATCGGGTATTGTAATATCTTCGGTGGCCCTTCGAGATATGTGCTGAGAGGTTTTAGCGAATACAGCATAAGTAAATCCCGGCTGTAGCTCGGTTGTAGCGATAGAGCCAGAATAAGTTCCGTCCTCTGCGATACTAATCATGCTGGCCGGAACTGTCACAGTAGCAACTTGCCCATATCGATCAATATCGGCTACTTCGTATATATAGAGGGTAAATTGGGGGTCGGGCCGATATATCGGTGATTCTATCTCACCCATTTGAAGCGTAGTGGTGAAGTTGATGCTGACAACGCCCTGACCGGTAATAAGCAGACTGAGAGGGACGGAAGTAACAACTATTTCGCCATCAATAGTAACATCAATGGTAAATGTCAGATCCTCATTAAGATGTTCCAGACCCTCGGATGCGACGAGCATATCTAATTCCCAACCAAATGTGTCGCCGCCATACTCATCGCCGTCCATTGACACTAGTTCGTATGACTCAAGATCGCCAACAAATTCCGATATATCATAAGCCAGAACCACATCGCTCAGGCGCAATTCATCATTAATGTCGTTATCATGTACGAGTATGGTATAGATAAATGTCCCACCTGGATTAGTAATAATATCCTCTGGGGTAACTGTAATTGTAAGCGGATCTTCGGTTATGGTAACTGGATCATAGCTAACGCTCAGCGATTCGAAGTACGGACGGGTAACATTCCAGTCGTAGGTGAACAGATCAACTTTAAACTGCACAGATTTCACTTCAGAAAGATTGGTGGCAACATTAAATCTAGAAATATCAGAATATTCTGAATTAATCGTTGCATTAGTAAAAATCAGATAATAATCCCTATCTTGACTATCGGAATGCTGAGGTATTTCGTTAAGACCATCCAAAGTTATTGAATTGCCGTCAGCATCAATGAATGCCATGCCTACTTCAACATTTGCCCCACCGACCGGTCCGCTCGGATCCAGACCATATCCATCAATAAATCCCCAATCAACATTCGCTGATGTGAATGATTCAATCGATTCGGTAAGTTCAATATCTGCAGAATAATAAACGCCGTTGAGAGGCAAGGGTGGAATTTCTCCCGATTCCTCTATTGAGAAAGCCTCAGAATTGAAATTTTTCCCGAACGAACCGACATCATCACCGGTAACATAGAGGGAGATAAGCGCATTGTCGGCAAAATCTTCAATGTTTGATATCAGAGTGCCATCTAATTTGGTTCCAACCTCCCAAGTGGCCGTAAACGGACCAGTGCCATCCTGCGGATTAATTATCATCGGTTCTAACCATTCGGCGTCCAGACATACGCCAGGATCTATCTGGCATAAGACAAATTCAATATTAATTGGCCCGGTAAGTGCTCGGTTTAACTCAAACTCGATATCTTTGTTTTGGCCAACATACCAAACTTCTCCAGCCGAGGGATGCTCGATAGTTATAAAGAAGGGCTCTACAACCGGTTCGTTCACATTAAACCAGTTGGACTGACCATAAGGAAGTCCCCAATTATTATGAGCATCTTCTTCGTTCATTCTGACGGCAATTTCAACTTCATCCCAATCGTAA
>Ga0180301_10000095_pt1 | contig 59968 bp, 66 predicted proteins | sample GuaBasSediGuay16_FD_121797 | JGI IMG/M metagenome (GOLD analysis project Ga0180301, IMG submission 121797) | Subseafloor sediment microbial communities from Guaymas Basin, Gulf of California, Mexico - Guay16, Core 4569-2, 12-15 cm | ecosystem: Environmental > Aquatic > Marine > Hydrothermal...
GGTGAGAGTATGGACTGTGGTTCTCTTCAGCTTCTTGGAGTGCAAGGAAGCTACTACGTGAAGTATGTTGAGCAACCATGCCATACACAACCATCCCGTAGGTGGTAGTTATGTCAATTCTACGAGATATCTACACTATTCTGCTTACATTGCTGAAGAGTGAACGAGGAAACTGCATTTCAATTACTTCAAAGAAAGTCTCCCTATATGCTTGTAAGCTCCGTCTAAACACTTCGAGAAGTGTATGGATACACACTAGGATTCTTCTAGAGGATGCTGCAAAGCTCTATGGCATTAATGTTAGGATAGAACGTCGTAGATACTGCATAATCTTCTACATTGAGAAGGGGGAGCTAAGAAAGCTCCTAAATAAGCTTGAGGAGGTGTTGGGATGAAGAAGTGGTATGATGATTTAATTGCAAGTAGGAACCACACGGTAATATTTGGTACTACTGGATCTGGTAAGAGTACTACCCTACAGTTCTTGATTAATGTACTTGAAGAGCACTATGCTAGGTATGGGCTAAAGCCTATTGTTCTTGATTGGTGTGGAGAACACTACAGTAAGTACGGTATTAAGTATCCTGTAATTAGTTACGCTGCTGTGAGGGAGTACTTACCAAGTGTTCTTGCAGCATCGGTTATTGGTTCAAGTGGTATTGCTACTGCTGCAGCTGTTAGAGATCTAATTTACGAAGTAGATACTTTCAGCAGGTTAATTGAGTGCTTGCAGTTACATGCTAGTAGAGATATTGGTGCTAAGGCTGCTATTGATAGGCTTAAAGCGCTTATGTATGCTGATGTGTTAACGGATGTGGAGTTAGAGCCGGAGTACTACATTGGTGTTATCGATCTTAGTGTGATAAAGGATGTTGAAGCTCGTAGACTTACGATGGCATTACTACTTGCGGTAATCTACAACTTCATTATTGATAAGAAGCTAAGTAATGTTGCGGTGTTCATTGATGAGGCATTTACCCTATACAGGTACAATCTACAGATTGTTATTGAAGCACTTCAAGCAGTGAGGAAATATAATGTGAAGTTGTTCCTAGTTTTTCAGAATATACCAGTGGATTACGCTGATGAGTTACTATCACATAACGTAATTCTTCATAGAATTCCAGAGCCAGCATATGTTGAGCTTCGGTACAGACGAGCGTTACCAGGTAATGCCCCTAAGTTGAAACCTGGTGAAGCTTATGTCTACATAGATGAGAGAGCAAAGTGGGTACACGTGAAGATACCTCCTACTGAGTTAAGGAAGGGTTCTGTAGACATTAAATCTACTGTACCTACCATTAGGGTTAAAGCTGTTCCTAGCATAGTACCAGTACCTCAACAAGCTGCTACACAGTCAACTCCTCAGCAACCTTCTGTTAAGTTCATGACTGCAGATGAGGTGTTGAAGATGTTGAGGAAGCAAATTAAGAGAGGTGAGGAAGAGCTTGAGCAACCTATTCCAGGTGAGGATATTGAAGTTGAGGTTGAGTAGTGGTGTCGCTGGAGTTATTTCCATATCCTTCCCCGAGACAGGGACAGATAGAGATCTACGATGCTGTTACCAATCTCATATCTACTAACTACTCAACCTCTCTAGAGGATAGAACGATAATTATCGAAGCAGCGACAGGTATTGGAAAGACCAGTGCAATTATCTCAGCTTTACTTAGGGCGAAAGAACAGAGATTAATTGGAAGAGTTTGGTGGTTTGTATGGAGTCATGAGCACTACAGTGTTATTCAGCGTGAGATCGGCAGGATAAATGTAAGGTATGGGAGGAATTTCAAGGTCTTACACATCAAGGGAATGAAGCACTTATGCCCTGTGTACAATCAGATTAATGCACCAGAACCACTACGATATCAGTGGTGTAGGTACCTCTGTAACCTACCTAATTGCCAGTACAAGCTACAGTTCAAGCTAATTGACTTTGCTGATGTTATTGTGTTGCCACAGAGTTACTTGATAACGGACCTCACTAACTACATTGATGAGAGAGATGTTGTTGTCGTAGATGAGTGCCATAAACTACTTGAGACGTTCATACATGTACCGAGAAAAGAGATTGAAGCAGAGCTCAATGACTTACCAGAGCATATACTACTACGCAAGGGGTATAGCTATACGCTGTACTTGAGGGATCTACTACCTCTACTAGATGGGAGATACTGCATATCTACGGAGGATGAGTACATCTACCTAATACACTTCAGGAGAATTCTTGAGAGAATTCCCTGTAAGATAGTCTTAGTCACAGCAACCTTGCCGAGAGTAATGAGGAACATAGGTTACGTATGTGAAATCGATGACTATCCCGATGAATTGCATAAAGACATTGTGATACTGAGTTGCTGGAAGTTACCGTATAGAGTACGTCTTAGAGAAATTAGTGCTATTGCTAATTTCTTGAAGCAATTAGTTACTACCGTGAGAAGCTACGGTAAGGAAATTGTCGTATTTACACCAAGTACAGAGTACGCTACTAACTTAGCTAAAGAAGTTAGTACAACAATCATTAGTGAGTTCACTAGGTACAGTCATGCAATTGATATTGATGCAGATGTAATTTGCGTAGTATCGCTAGGATTTTCACCACCTTTCGAACCAGAGGTCAAGCTATTTGTTCGTGCGTATGGTCGTAGAACGTACTTTGAAGTTGCATTCCATAGAACGGTACAGGTTATAGGACGAATGAGGAAGAGAGGTCTTGTAATCCTAGTTGATAAGCGATATACTGAGAGACAGTACATCTACTGTCCACGATGGTTTCGTGAAGTCTATAGGAATGCTTACGTAACTTCAAAACCTGAGAAAGTTCTCGACATTGTTAGAGAGAAGCTAGGTAATGAAGTTCTCATTGAGATATAAATCCAGCATCCTTGAAACAATACTCCACCACGCTCACCCCCAACCCCTCCCCCTCTACTTCCTCCTCCTTCCCATCTGTTAACTATTGAGGTAGGTTCATGCTTTCACTGCTTGAGAAGCATCCTGTGTTCCAGCTACCACTCCTAGATCTTTGAGAACCTTACTTAGGTCTTCTCCATAGTATTTGTGTTTCTGGTAATTGAGGTGTACTGTGTGGTGTACCAATTGGTGTACTATATGGTGTGTCATGTGGTGTAGAATTTCCTTCTTCACTTGTTTTGCTTTCTGCACTGTACTCTACACCATATTCTTTACAAATATAAAGAATTCATTTGCTATATATCCATAATTCATGTGAATAGCATTACTGAAGGTGTTTACTTGTGGAAAATCTTTTATATTCCTGTTGCTAATGTGTTGTTGGGGTTTGTGTATGAGGGTTGTTCTCGATAGGAGGGATGTTTTGTATGCAATCTTTGTGCTTGCTAGAGAGACGAGAGGACGTGAAGTTACATTAACGACAAAGAGGGTACGTTCTGTACTCTCTAGATTCTACCCCCACATCATGAGGTATATCTCTTCTCAACAGATTGGATTTATCTTGTCTTACTTGGCTCATTTCGGTGTCTTGAGGATCATTAGGTGGAGGAATAATAAGCCAATATACGAGGTCAATCCTAAGATCATTGCTATTGCTAGGGCAAGTTCTACCTTTGAGGAGTTTCTTGATGCTATCAATGACTTTATTGCGAGGAGGTGTATTGCTAATGAGTAGATTTGAGTGTATTTTGCTGTATCTTGATCACAATGGTGAGTACAAGGTGCTCCACTATAGCTACATTGAGCATACTCGTAGAGCCATCTTGAAGATTGTTGATTTATGTTTGTGAGCTTAGGTAAGTATTGTGGTTAATTGGTGTACATGTGATGTTAAGGTTATGGTGAGGGATGGAGTAACAGGTTATCTAGTCATAGCTGAGGATGATGGTTGTCTCAATTTACTTCTCGATGAATTGAGTAGAGTACTGACAAACTCACTAATTGTTAACATAGCTAAGCTAGAGACTACCTATAAATTGAGTAAGGACCTACAACTACTAACTAAATCAAGCACCACAACAATCCCCTAAACCCCTATCCTCACTTCTTTTGAAATCGATAGGGAAGTGAATCAACTAGGTACCTAAAGTTGGTACCACACAAGCAACCACTAGATACCTAACCTAGGTACCTTACTTCTTCGTGAAGTAGCTCATTCTAGTACCTCACACCCAACATGAGATATCTCAATAAAATACATCAAGATGCGTTATGTTATTTGTTGAAATATTATCAATCAAGAGAACATGATACTTTTTGAATTAGTTGCTGAGATAGGTCAAGTGAGTTGATTAGGATGTTTCAGGAGAGTTATGTTGCGAGAGTACTTCACAATAGCTATCTGTGGGATTTAGTTATTGAGGAGATGGTCGTAGCTAGTAGGGAGGGTAGGTTGGAGGAATTTATTGAGCAGAGGTTAAGGGACTCGAAGTTATTACTCAAGGTGTTTGACTACGCTAAGAGGAGAGCTACCTTCTTGAGGAGGTAATCTACTTTAGCTTTCTTCCACATCTCCTACACCTCTTCTCCTGAGGTAGATTGAGGGCACCACATCTACTACACTTAACAGCTCCAAGAGCTAGTGCCTTCTCCTCTAGTCTCCTGAGTTCTCTAGTCATGCTACTTATCTCCCTGCTGTAGTACTCAACTAGCTTGCTGTACATTTCATGACTTAGCTCGCCTCCCATGTACTTCTCACGAGCTTTCTTGAGGTAGCTCTCGTACTCACGTACCTTGTTCTCAAGATTTGCAATTTCCTGAATGAGATTGCTCAGTTCACCTAGTTGTCCTAGCGGCACGGGTTTTGCTGTAGGTACTACGATCCCTGTTGGAGGTGAGGTCACAGCCTTTACCCTTTTACGTGTTTTACTCCTCACTGCTAGAGCTAGTGCTACTGTAGCGCCCGTAAGCACAACAATCAGCATTGCTATGGTTAGAGGTAAGGGAAGTATTGTAAACTTCTTGATTCCTGGTGGTAGAACTGGTTTCTGCTCTACAGTCTCAAGTTCTCTAGGTACTATCTCCCGTAGACTTACAGGTGGTGTACCTATTTCCTTCCTTAGTATCAGTGGGAAGAAACGGTCTCCCCGCTCACTTGGTGTAATATCTTCAGGATCTATATTCCTGACCGGTAACTCTATAGTCCATATGAAGTTGACTCTATTTCCTCTCGTACTTAGAGCACAGGTACCTGCTTCGTAAGGTTGTCTATCCAGTCTGATTACGCTTTTCTCAATGTAACAGTCGTAGAGGAATACCCTCACCTTAACCCCTTGAGCTTCTCTTCTAAGGGCGACGAATTTCAGTATCTTAACATCATCTCCACTATCTGGCATTCTATCCCGATTACTGTCGAATATCACAATTATGTTAACTTCGTCAACTCCCTTAGGTAACTCTACGTATCCTCTAATGATGAATTTCTTGAGGTACACCTTATTCCTCATTGCGAAGTAGGAATGGAACTCAATTCTGTAGCCAGGACCTGAGAGAATAGCTTGCTTGTACGGTACTACGGAGTAACATGATTCAGCTACTAGTATTGTAATTAAGATAAAAGCGAGCAGTACTGTGTAGATAACTGACTTCTCGACCCTAAGAGTCACAGTATGAACCTCAATCACGAGTTCTACAACACAAGGTCTTTATCGGTTAGTACATTTAGATCTCACCCTAGGGCTAATGTACATGACCTCTACCCTCTCTAATGGGCTCACTATTACAGTAGCAATCGTCCTAGCTTTCAATGACTTCAGTGTCTTCGTAGTCTCTGTACTTACTTGCTTCAGGTAGGTCGAGAGAGAGGTAAGCACTAACCTCCTTGCTACTCTCAAGGCCTCAAGTACGAACTTAATGTACATACTTCCCGAGTAGAGATCACCATGTCTTAGTTTCCTCGATATTGGTAGGTATGGTGGGTTCATGACAACTACATCAATGGACTTCGCTCTCAGTACTGATGCCACATCGCATAGAACTACATCACCAAGTACACTGTACCTATGTAAATTCCTCTTAGCTACTCTACAGGCTACCCTACTGATGTCGGTAGCTACCACGTACTGACAGTACCTACTCAGTACTAGAGCTAGAGCACCAGTACCGGTACCTACATCGAGACCTAGCTTAACTCCCTTGACTCTACCAAGTACGTACTCAATTACCTTAGCGAGAAGTGAAGTACTTACAGTACCTACAGGTGAGAACACCCCATACTCTATTTCGAGTATGTAATCTCTCCACTTAATACTCCTCCGTACTTTCCAGAGTACTCTATGGTAAATCTCGAGTAGTACATAAGTGAGGAGACTTAGAACCTTAATTAGTGAGCTACTCATCGTTAGATGTCCTTGTCGGCAGCCCTCATCACTTTTCAGTACCCGATTTCTAAGTACTCTCATGAGATACGAGATCACTAACCTACTTCCTCAGCTATTATCTAGCGTGCTTTCAGTAAAAAGTATTCTCAGGGTAAGCTACTTTGGTAAGGTCTTCACACTCAGATCCTCCAATACCTTCCTTATTTTCTCCTCGACTTCAGGTGGTTCTGGTGTTAGTGGTGGTCTCACGTATGGTTTTACTGGTGTACCGAGTACCTTGAGTGCTGTCTTCACTGCTGTTGGGTATGTCGATGCTATGTCGTAGATCTGCACCAGCTTGAGGAGTTTTACAAACATCGTATAAGCTCTCTCCAAATTACCTTCAGCCCAAGCTCTATAGAGTGCTACATGAATCTGTGGTACTACATTAGCTAAAGCTACTATACCTCCATCACCTCCCATCATTAACGTGTAAAGCAGATGATCGTCGAGACCTGTGAGTACCGAGAAGTCCTTCCTAACTGACTTGGCTTCCTGTATGAGCTTCCTCATGTAAGTCACACTATCGTACGTTACCTTAGCACCAACAACGTTACTGTACTCCTTCGCTAACTCAACGTAGAGGCTAATCGGTACGTTAATACCTGTTGTAGCTGGTATGTTGTAGATCATGAGTGGTAGATCGACCTTCTCAGCAATCTTACTGAAGTGTAGCCTCAACTTCTCGTAACTTACCTTAAAGAAGTACGGTGGTGTAGCTATAACACCATCAACACCTAGGTCCCTCATTTTCCTACCAAGTTCAATACAGTGATCAGTACAGTTAGCACTGATACCTGGTATTACCTTAACCTTACCTCTAACCTCCTCCAAAACAACTTTCACTAGCTCAATACATTCCTCAGGCTTCAGGTGTACGAACTCACCAGTTGTAGAACATGGGAATACACCGTGAACACCGTGCTCAGCTAAGTACCTAACGAGCCACCTAACCGCATCGAAGTCTATGCTTAAATCCTCATTAAATGGAGTTATCAACGGTACTATCACACCGTAGAACATAGGTTTAGACATCCGCCATCCCTCAATCCATGGGGTAGAGAATGTCGAATTTGTTAATTTAGGTGCCCTCGCTTAACCTCAATACCCTTAACCTCTCGTTCATACACAATCTCACCACCAGTAATAGTCATCAATACCTCAGTACTCTTCAACTCACGAAGATCACTCAACCTAGATACGTCACGACTTAGAACAATCATGTCAGCGAAGTACCCTACATCAATATTCCCTACAGGTACCCTGTAGACAGATTCGCCACTAATCGTGTAGAGCTTCAGTGCAGTAACTACGTCAAGAACCTCATCACTTGAAACCTCAAACAACCTCAAACCTTCATACCTTCCACGAGAAACAGCAGCGTAGATACCTAGTAGTGGGTTCTGCAACTCTACAGGGGCATCAGATGAAGCAACTAGAGGTGCACCTGTACTGAGTAAACTCCGTAGCGCATACACCCAACGAGATCTAGCAGTACCTAACCTATCAACTATCCAGAAGTCACTCAATATGAACTGTGGCTGAACACAGAGCACCGGTCTAAGTTCAGCAATTGCATTGAGTAAGTCAGGTGGGGTAAGAGAAACATGCTCAATTCTGTGCCTAAGCTCAGTTCTAGAGGCTACGACACCTACCCTACGATAGGTATCGATGACACACCCAATAGCCTTATCACCAATAGCGTGAGTAGCTATCTGCCAACCACAGGAACTAAACCTCTTAACCAACTCCTCAAACTCGCTCAAGTCCATGTACATCGTACCGTAGTCACTAGGTGAGTCACTGTACGGCTCTCTCAAGAGAGCTGTCCTAGCACCAAATGAACCATCTAGAAGAAACTTAACACCGTAAACCCTAACTCGATCAGTACCCCAGAGAGGAGGTAATTCAAGTTCAGTGAGCTTAGCAGCGGCATCAGGTTCTAAGTACACGAACACCCTAGTCGGCAACTTACTCACCACATCACTTAGGAATAGAGCAGAGAGCGTAGGTAAGTCAACAGACATGTAGGCACACGCAGTAACACCGTACCTCAGGAACTCACGTACAGCAGAGCTAAGTTCCTCAGCAATCTGATCCACACCTAGCTGCGAAGCTATGAACTTACGTACATAGTCAACAGCACATTCACGAACAGTGCCAGTACCCACATCAACGTAGCTAGGAAACTTCTCGTGAACTCTAGTAAGCTCAAGACCTCTCCTATTCAAAACAGCAACATGACCACAGACCCTAATCAAACAAACAGGGACATCAGGAAACACCTCATCAAGAACATCCCTAGTAATGAACTCACCAAGAACCTCCTGATCCCATCCAAAACCGACAACCCAACCACCATACCTACCACACCTAGACAACCTAGACAAAACCTCAGAAACAGACCTACAACCCCTAAGACAACACCACCTACCAACCCTAGCAACCTCAGCTAAGTGACAATGAGAATCAACAAAACCAGGAACAATGAGGTACCTATCATCAACACGAACAACAACAGTACCACTACCAATTAAATCACGAAAATCGCTAGGTGAAGGAGATAGAACTACGATTTTACCAAATTTACAACCAATACAACCCTCCTCAACAACAACCTCACCACCAACAAACCTAAGAAACCTACCAACAACAACAAGATCCAACATCACAAAAATTAAAGCAAAACACCATAATATCAATCAACACAAAGAAACCTCATCGAAAAGCAAGGAAGCAAATGCTAAACAAAGAACCTCATTAACAAACACTCAGAAACTACATGAAAAACACATCACTTAGACGCGATGTTGAACTATAGCTAGCATTAGCTTACAACCCTAAACCATCACATTTGGTAAATATCTTTAAATATTTTACAAACAGTAAGCAGTATATTTATAGACAGCACATTCTACCACACGAGGTAATTAATGATGCAGTAGGCAAAATGTAACAAATCAAGTAAAGTATAAAACAGAGAACATGATAGTTATAAGCACGACAATAGCGAAATACGTGTTAGGTGGATACTTTATGGTATCCAAAGTAGTAGCTTATATAGCTATAGCCGTAATAATAACAGCAATTGTCGTGGGTGTTGCCGTCTACTACCTAGTACCGAGACCAGCCCCACCAGCAGCACCGCCACCAGCTAAACCACCAGCAAAGCCAGCTCCACCAGCTAAGGAGTTAATAATCTACCACTGGTGGACAGCTGGTGGTGAGAGAGAGGCTATAGATGCAGTGTTCAAGATATTCAAGGAGAAGATACCTGGTGTTAAGATTAGTGAGAACCCAATTGCTGGTGGTGCTGGTGCAGTAATGAAGCCAGTGATCTGGCAGTTGTTAGCAGCTGGTACACCACCAGATACATTCCAGGTACACGCTGGTGGTGAGCTGAAAGAGTACGTTGATGCTGGTTATCTAGAACCTGTTGATGACGTATGGTCTGAGCTAGGTCTAGAGAAGGTAATACCAGGTACATTGCAGGCAATGTGCAAGTTCGGTGGACACTACTATGCAGTACCAATTAACGTACACAGAAGCAATGTACTATGGTATAACCCGACAGTATTCAAGAAGCTAGGTATTATAGAGAAGTTCGGTGATCCAAGGACATGGGATCTCGAAACGCTACTAAAGGTTTGCAAGTACATTAAGGAGAATGCACCGAAGGTACTAGGTAAGACAGTTTACCCAATTGCAGTAGCAACAAGACATAAGTGGCCACTAACACACCTCTTCGAGGTACTACTAGCACTTCACGGTGGTCCTGAAATCTACGTAAAGTTCTGGACAGGTAAGTTCAAGTACAAGGATCCAAAGGATCCAGTATGGAAAGCTGTTAGAGATGTACTGAGAGCAATCGGTATCATGGCTAAGGAAGGTTACTTCAACCCAGATCACCCAGAGCTAACGTGGGATCAGGCAGCAGCTAAGGTAATGAAGGGAGAGTGTGCAATGTACATACACGGTGACTGGGTTGCTGGTTACTACATGGCTGTAAAGGCTAAGTACGGTGAAGAGTGGAGTGCTGCACCATTCCCCAAGAAGATATTCGTCTGTCTATCAGACTGCTTCAACCTACCAAAGAAGGCACCACACAGAGATATAGCTATTGAGTGGTTGCGAGTTGTCGGCTCTAAGGAAGCTCAGGAGAAGTTCAACGTTATCAAGGGTTCAATACCTGCTAGAGTTGATGTAAAGCCAAAGTACCCAGATCCATATAGACCAGAGACAGCTGAGGACTGGGTTAAGTCAACACTAGTACCAAGTGCTGTACACGGTGGTCTATCAAAGGAAGCATTTGTAACTGCAATGCATGACATACTCACATACATGATATCATCGATCGAGATGGGTACTGACGTAGATAAAGCTGTTGACTATGCAGTAACGCAGATTGCTGTAGCAATTGAGAGGACAGGTCTCGTTGACTTCTGGAAGGGATATACAATTGATTACTTCATAACGAAGAGATAAAATAGAGTCAGAATAGCAAGAATGTGGTGTGAGTAGTATGAAGCTTTCGAAAATCAGGTATTTTTTGATATTCATGGGACCTATCCTCACAATTACCATCATATTTTACTTCATGATTGGTTGGTGTATCTACATATCGATGACTGATTGGAGAAGTGCTCGTGTATCTATGAAATTTGTTGGTCTAAGGAATTATTTTGATGTGGTTCAGTCAAGAGAGTTCTACGTATCGCTTATAAACAACATTCAATGGATCGCTCTCTTCATGTTACCCACAACCTTTCTAGGTCTCGTAATTGCCTACCTCATCATACTCACAGGTAAGGAAACCATATTTAGGACGATATTCCTGCTACCTACAGCTATTTCAATGGTGGTTGCTGGTACTCTATGGGTTTGGATGTACGCTACAAACGGTGGTATAAATACTCTACTGAGGATGATAGGTCTGGGTTCACTAGCTAGACCATGGCTCTCTGATCCCAGGACTGCACTCTACGCACTTATCTTCGTAACCGTTTGGCAGTACCTTGGTTTCTCCATAATTGTGTTTGAGGCAGCTATCAAGGGTATTGATAGAACGCTCATTGAAGCGGCGGTTGTTGATGGCGCATCAGGTTTTCAGGTATTTAGGTACGTGATACTACCACAGGTTAGACATGGTTTCCTCATAGCTGTACCACTACTAGGTCTCTCAGCACTGAAGGTATTTGATGTTGTGTTCGTAGCTACTAGAGGTGGTCCCGGTATCTCAACTTACGTCCTAGCTTACTACATGTGGGTTAAGGCCTTCTGGTGGAGATTCATGGCTGATGGTGCGGCCATTGCCGTTATTCTACTTCTGCTCTCACTAGTACTCGTGATACCGTATGCAACCTACGCGCTTAGGAGGTGGTTTGGATGAGGCTTAGTATTAAGATGGCGATCGCGTACTTAGTACTGGTACTCATGAGTATCTTTTGGCTACTACCATTCTACATAGCGCTAGTGACATCACTCAAGACGCATAGAGAAACCTACGTGACGAACGTCCTTCAACCACCATCGCACATATACTTAGGTGCTTGGATAGAGGCTTGGAATAGGGTGTCAAGAGCCTTCTTTAACAGCATAGTAGTGTCGATATCGTCTACACTGCTATGTGTCCTAATTGGCTCACTCGGCGGTTACTACCTAGCTAGGTTCAGGTTTAGAGGAGCTAATGCACTCTTCTTCATGATTGCCGTTGGTGCGTTCATACCGTACTACGTACTCCTAATACCAATGACCAGGTTACTAGCTTCAATAGGTCTCTTCGGAACGCTACCTGGATTAATCATAGCATACGTAATTCTCTTCAGTCCCTGGGCAGCGTTGATATCTTCAGCCTTCTTCCTAGCAATACCAAGGGACTTCGAGGAAGCCGCCTACGTAGATGGTGCATCACCACTTCAAGCGTTCTTCAGGGTTGTCCTACCTATAGCTCTACCTGGTATAGTGTCGACGACGATAATCGTATTCATGAATATTTGGAATGAGTTTCTCTTTGCTGTATCACTGATAACAGATCCAACATATAGAACTATTCAACCAGAGATAGCTAATTTAAGAGGAACAACAACAGTTGCGTGGAATACCCTCATGGCGGGTTCACTGATTGGAGTACTACCACCAACGATAATCTGTCTCTTCCTCGGTAGGTACTTCATAAGAGGGCTTCTAGCGGGTACACTAAGAGGAGCAGCTAGGTAGGTGTTCCGCGGCGTCTCGTGAACCACCCTCATCCACTCCATGAGGGAGCGTTGGGTGGCTCCACTAGTGGGCTCACCCCTAAAACATTTAATCTTAGCTTCGTTTTCCTGACGTTGCTTCCTGGATCGTTGTTTATATACCAGTTCGTTAATTCATAAGTTGGTTGATGAATCCTTTAAGTCCTGAGTGATGATGATTCACCCCTTGCTGATTCCCTAATTCATAGAGGGGTACTCAGTGGTGTAGCGTACATCACCTATCAGACCGGTCCACCTACTATCATCGTACCCTACGAGGTGATTCAGGTTGGGGATTAAAAAGTGCTCACGTATTTACTGCTTCTTGTACACTATGTATCTCCTAACCCTTTGACGGATCTCGACCTCAAATCCAGCAATTTCACCGGATTTAGCTAGGTCTCTAAGTACTTCAGGTAGGATATCCGATACCAGCTGTGATGTTACTTTAGTAGCTTTGAGGGATTTACGTAGTCTCTTAACTAATTTGTTGCAGGATAGGTACAGTACTTTACCACGACTAGTTCTCAACTCCTTAAGTACTGTAGCTAATACAGCTCTGTATATACCGCATTCAGAGCCGGTATCTACATTCTTCATGTTGTCACCAACTAGGTTACTAAGCGATGATCTTCAAATATGTTTTGATAAATGTAAATGATATACTTTCTATTGATCTTGGTTAACAGTGTGTGTACGTCATGTATTCTTTACATAGTTGAGTAGTTGCTAGGTCTTGGTAGGTATGTACGTTACGTATATGTGATTACTTATTTCACCGTGTTTACTATGTTTAATCCCTAGGTGGTTTACTGTGGGTGGGAGAGGTGGTTTTATCAGGGTTGATGCCAGAACGTATGAGCTGTTAAAGAGGTTAGCTGCTGAGGAGGGTAAATTTATGTGTGAAATCGTGAGGGATGCACTTGATCTCTACATTGAGCGTAGGAAGTTGATTAGTGAGCTCTTATGTGTTTTAGCTGAGGTTAAGAGTACTCTAGGTCATTTAGTTGAGAGAGTTGATGAGTTATCTAGGGACGTTGATGATGTGCGTGCTGTACTTAGAGACCTTGTTACGGTCTTGTGTGAACGTGATGAGAATAAGTGCATCAGGTACTTACCGCAGTTATCACCTAATGTAGAACGTAAGGTAGATTAATTGGTTTTGCTTTGGGGAACTTAGGTGTTTGATGTGAGGACTCAGTACTATGCCCTTACCATTATTGCTCTCGTAATTTCTATAATTGTGTTGATTTTCTCTATCGCTATGTGGATTCACATTGGTTATCTCTATAGGGCTCTCGGTACTGAGGTTATTGAGTTGAAGAGCAGAGTTTCTGATTTTGAACGTGCTTTACGTGAAGTGAGGAGTGAGGTTCTGGACTTGAGGAGTAATGTTACTGCGGTAAGTCATAGGCTCTCTGTACTTAGGAATGATCTAGAGTTTCTTGCTAGTAACGTATCTTCTCTAAGTACTTCAATCTCTAATGTAGAAGCTAAGTTGCTGAACGTTTCTGTAGTTGTCTCGAGAGTTAGTCGAGCAGTGAAATTGGTTGAGAAAATTGGTGAGGATATTGACAATCTACTTAGGTTACTAGATAACATAAATGATACCCTGAGTAAGATTTCTGAGACTTTGTATGGTAGGGCATATGGTGAGTACACTATCTTTAAGTATGAACCTAGTGAAGTGGTTAAGGAGTTTGTCAGCAAGGTCGTTGAGGGTCGTGATATCGAGCTTGATCTACAGATGCTCTGTACCAAGATTAGTGAGGAGATTAGCTATAGGAGAGATCCCTCAGTTAGTGGGTATATTAAGCCAAGTACCTACGTAGTAATTAATGGTCTTCGCTTCTACTTCTGGAAGTTCATTGAGAACGGTAGGGAGACATTTAGAACACCAACTGAGACCTTGAAGCTCGGTTACGGAGATTGCGACGATCACGCAAACCTCTATCTAATATGTGTTGATTATTACCTAACTAAGCGTGGTGTTGATCATAGATTTGCTAGTGTTGGATTGAAGATCATAGATACGAGGGGGAGAGTTCTCGGTCACATGATTTGTGTTGGTTGGTGTAAGTTAGGTAACGTAACTAAGTGGTTCATAGTTGATCCCACGATAGGTGTGTTCATGTCCAGTACAGACTATTGGTCTTTAGTCAATAAATTTAAGGAATTCGTCAAGAAGGAGTTAAGAGTCGATTCAGTGCCTATATTTGATCTGTACCCAGTGTACGTACTCACTACGTGTAGTAGTAAGTACATTAAGTCACAGTACGATGATGCGTGGAGGGAACTCGAGAGATTACTTACATGGGGAACTCCTCCTCCCTAGAGCTAGGATGATCCAGTACCTCCACGTACATCACTATGACTTAGTCAAAAATCAAATAAGGTACCTACCACGATTACAGGTATGGGTGATGGTGTGAAGACTCTTCTCTTAACAGCGAGAGAGGTAAGGGAGTTAATATCCATGGAGGATGTCATTAAGGTTGTTGAGGAGGCATTTAGAGAGAAGGGATTGAAGAGGGTACAGATGCCACCTAAGGTGTACCTATTCTTTAGGAAGTACGGTGGTGACTTAAGAGCTATGCCAGCTTACCTAGAGACTATGGACGCAGCTGGTGTCAAGGTAGTTAATGTACATCCCAACAATCCAGATAAGTATGGCCTACCGACAGTCATGGCTACGATAGTGCTTATTGATCCGAGAACCGGGTTTCCACTAGCTATAATGGATGGGACCTACATAACTAATCTGAGGACCGGTGCTGCAGGTGCCATAGCTAGTAAGTACCTAGCTAGAGGAGACTCGAAGGTATTGGGTATAATTGGTGCTGGTAGGCAAGGTAGAGCACTTCTCAAGGCACACTTAGTCGCTATGAAGAATTTGGAGAGAGTTCTCGTGTATGACATTAAGAGGGAAGCTATTGAGAGGTTTGTTAAGGAGTTTAGGAGTGAGTTAGGTAGTGTAGAGATTGTGGTCTGTAACTCGGCAAGGGAAGTAGTTGAGAACTCAGATATCGTATGTACTGCTACACCCTCTACAAAGCCGATAGTCATGAGGGAGTGGGTACGGAGAGGTACTCACTTCAACTGTATTGGCGCTGATGCACCTGGTAAGCAGGAGCTTGATCCTGAGATACTGAAGATGGCTAAGGTGGTTGTCGATGATATTGAGCAAGCGCTTCACAGTGGTGAACTAAATGTGCCCTATAGGCTAGGTATTGTTGGGAGAGAGGTAGTGTACGCGGAGTTGGGTGAGGTAGTTGCTGGTTTGAAACCCGGTCGAGTATCGAGATATGAAGTTACTGTATTCACGTCAACTGGCTTAGCTATTCAAGACGTTGCTGTAGCTAAGTTAGTGTATGAGAGAGCACGTGAGAGAGGACTAGGTACGGAAGTAAGCTTGGTACTTCATGACTAGGGGGAGATACCTAGAGAGAGGATCTTAGGTATCAGCAGCACAATAGTAGATGTTATAGGTATAAGCATGTTATCATCAATTGGACCAAGTTCAAATCTCTCAGCAAGAGTCGCTACTACAGCAGCTAAAACCCCTACTGAACCAGCGTAGAGAAAACCAAGGGGAATCGATACTGTAGCCATAGCAATGTTACCAATCCAATGCTTAGTCCTTCTCCTAAATACTGCGTTCCTAACAATACCTGTAACTGCATCACCAAAGGATATGAAAAGTAGAGGTAGAATTGCTGGGTAGGGGGAACCTAGTACATACCAGAGAATGAAGAGAAATAGACCCCAAGCAATGCAGAAGTTTACTTCATACATGTTGTCAGGTACTTGAAACCAGTACATTAACTTACCTGTTCTGTGCGGTATGTAGTTCAGGATAGCAAGTACGAGAGCAGAGACTAGCGGTATTAGAGGGGATGAGAAGAGGTGAGGTACGAGAATAGCAACTACACCACCTGCACACATGTGAATTACCTTCCTACAGTAGTACACAGCAACGTTATGCGGTGTTGATCTTCTCCTCATACGATCATAGAGGAGCCTAGTACCGTACACTACAGCAATTACGTAGATAAATAGTATACAACCCGTAATGACTTCATTTATGGGATCTCTAGGAAGAAGAGTATGAGTGAGAGAGAACATAGCGGAAGAACCCTCAACCTTTACAATACATTTGCGGAATATATAAGTTCAACATGAGTACGGTACATGCTCGTCAATAGACGGTGCGTAATGGAGTAAGGTAAGTGAACCCCCTCAGCAGTAACTACCTCTGAAGTGATGAGATTGGCCGCTGCAGAGAAGTGAAGAGAACCTCGTCTCCTGACATCACTCAAGTACTAGAACTCTAGCACCTCTAGAAGGTCTTGTAACTACGTACTCAGCCTCAACACCAACCTCTCTAAATCCCTCACACATAGCTTCCCCAACTACCTCTGGATTAACTTTATTCAGGTTAACTACAGCAAGCATTGTTGGTCCAGCACCACTAATAGCTACACCAGATGCACCTGCTTCAAGTGCTCGCTTCCTAACATTGTGGTAACCTGGAATCAACTTAGCTCTAGCTGGCTCAACTACAGCATCGTCCATACCCCTACCTATGAGATCTACGTTCTTGAGAGCAAAGCCAAGTGCTACGTACACTGCATGACCTACGTTATGCACTAGCTTACTTAGCTCGATGGACTTAGGTAGTACTTCCCTAGCGAACTTAGTCTTCTCCTTAGGTACAGGTATCTTCGGTATAGCGAGGACAATACCTAGGTTCGATGGTGGTTCAAGAGATATCACATCTAGAGGTCTATAACTTCGAATAACTGTGAAGCCACCGAGTATTGAGGGAGCAACGTTATCAGCATGTGGATGACCAGCAGCCACAGCCTCACCTCTAGCAGCGTACTCTACAAGCTTTACTGGAGGTAGATCTAGCTGTAGAAGTTTTGCTACTGCGACGACAGCAGCTGCAGCACTTGAACCACTACTACCCAAACCACATCTCGGTCTAACACCCTTCCATAACTTAAGCCTTAGACCAACGTCTATACCCAATTCCCGTAGTACCTCACTAACAGCGACCGCTGCAGTATTCCTACTAGCATCTGCAGGAACCTCCGATGCGTAAGGTCCATCGACTTGAACCTCAATTACACCACCTGAATCAGAAATTACCTCGAGCTCTACTCTGTCATATGCTACATCCAGCGCCAAACCAAAGACATCAAATCCAGGACCTAGATTAGCTGTTGTTGCTGGAGCTTCAACCACACATCTCCTAAACCTAGCTCGCGCACACATAAAATCACTCCTCAACAATAGCGAAAGCCCTAACTGGAGACGCAGTACCACCAACGATTTTTAGAGGTACACCAAAGAACTTACACCTCCTACCACAGAGAACCTCGAGATTCACCAAATTCTCGTACACAACAACTCCATTACTCAGCAGTATCTTATGCACTGGAAACTCTATAGATTCTGGATGATCTATACTAGGTGCATCAATACCAACAGCCTTAACACCGAGCTCAACTAAGTATTTAGCGCAATCAGCATCAGGAGCAGGATGTGAAGTCAAGTACTCTGGAGACCCAACTCTCCTAGACCAACCAGTACAGAAGAGAACAATCCAGTCTCTAAGTGATGTAATACCGTACCTCTTCAATAGCTCTTCAACATCTCTCTTAGTGATGTACTCCTTAACACCCTTATACCTCACATCGAGTACAATACAGTCACCGAAGAACTTACCCAGATCAAGCTTCTCAATTGTTGCTCCACCATGTATGAAGTGTGCTGGTGCATCAACGTGAGTACCCGTATGCTCAACCATTAGGAGTAAGTTCGATGAGAAGCCATGTAATTCCAATCTCGTCCATGAGCGAATAGTCGGTGGTACGTAGAGTGGGAAGACTTGCATCCCATCACGAATCTCGAGCGTTAAATCAACTACCTTAACCATGAATACACCCCCTAGCTAGCTATGACCAACGATAACAATTATTAAAACTCTCTCTCAATAGAGCGATTACTATCAGTAATCAGACACGTAGACCAGGGGTAGTGACTTCATGGGGTAGCTCACAGCAATAGCATGAGTACACTAACTGTTTACTGTAGTCAATAGAAAGTGTACTCAAAACTAAATCAATTAAATACTTCATTAAGCTTCATTCCAGTGAGGTGTTGAAATTGCGTGCCCGAGATAGGTTACTTCTAATGCTCTCTACCATACTATCGACATTGCTAGTCATCTCATGTGTTGTAGCATACGTACTGGGTGTAGAGGTTAGCTACTGGAGGATTGTAACTATTCTAGGTGATGAGGTATTTTACGTAGGTGTTCTACCACTGATCTACCACGGTATCGACAGGGTGTTAGGTATTGAGCTCATGGTACTCATATCGACAACTGTGTGGTTGGGGGGTACATTGAAGAATGTACTAAAGTTACCGAGACCACCAAGAGCACAGTGGTTAGTCGAAGCATCTGGATATGCCTTTCCTAGTGGTCATGCCTTAGGGTCAACTACGTTCTGGGGTTACGTAGCTTTGAGATGTAGGTCACTAGTACCTCTAGCTATAGTGCTCATATCTCTCATCTCCTACTCCAGAATCGTACTGAGAGTACACTATCTGAGAGATGTAGTTGGTGGTGTAGCTATTGGAGCTACAGTACTAATCCTCGCAACGGTACTGAAGAAGTTCATTGAGAGACAGGTAGAGATTAGGAAGCTAGTGATCACACTACTCTCAGCATTGATACTCCTAACAATATCATACATCTTGGGTACGCTAGACAACATAGCATACACAGCCACTGGTGTACTAATTGGCGGAGCTACAGGACACATACTACTCCAGAAAACAGTTAACACACGTAAACTCAGTAACGTAGAGAGAATCACTGGTTCAGTACTAGGTCTCCTAGTTGGATACATAGGTTACAAACTCTCCAACTACCTACCAGAGAACTACCTACTACTACCACACTACACAGCAGTAACCTTCACAATGATCTACGGAGTAGGGTACGTAGCCAGTAAATTGACGAAGTATCTGGAGATCAGCCGATAGACGTATCCTCATACATCGGGAAACCCCAGGATTCATCACCAAGAGAGAGAATAACAAGGTCACTTTACAACCTTAGCTGAAGAAGTCACCCAAAGAAGGGAAAAACCTAGTAGAGACTATGTAGAGAGTAGCAACAATCAATGTCTTGAGGTAATTGATGAGGTATGTAGGTAAAGGAATATTCCGCCACAACACCAACCTCACCTAGCTAGGTACAAATTCGAGTCATTCACTTCCATGTCCTGGAGAGAGACACTACACCTCAAGTCTTCAGAACGAAATTGGTGGATCCTGGTAGTGAGTACTTCTGTTGCTGCTTATCCCGGTGCCTTACTCACCTTAGCCTACACATTCTACTTCGTTGAAGAGAGTCCGAGTTACTTAGTTCTCTCACTTGGTCTAGTTCTACCTACAGCCTTCAGTGCTCTCTCAAAGTTTTGGGGGGTTCCTAGCTGATTACTACAGCATTAGAAAGAAGTTCATTCTGGTTGGTTGGTTCTCCTCAACCCTAGTACTCCTCGTACCCATACTCCACCTCGAGATCAGTACCATGCTACTAGCTACCATACTCGGCACTGCACTGTGGAGCATTGGTGCACCTGCACTAGTAGCTGAGGTCATGAGACGTAGATCACCTGGTTTCAGATTTGGTATCTGGTGGAGCTTAGCTGATGTGATGTACCTACTAGGCTCACTATCTGCTGGATTTCTCTACAAAGTGCTTGGACTAAGGATAGTCTTGCTACTGTGTCTCCTGTGGTACCTAGTCAATGGTTTCGTGATTGCAGTATCTTACAGGACTGAGGTAGAGGTTCCCAGATCTAGACCTAGCTCACTGATTACAGAACTACTTGAGGACATGAGGACCAGCTTTCTCAGGAAGGAATGTGCTTTACTCAATACCTGTACGTTAATTGCTTGGTTCTCAATATGGTCTATCGAGGGTCTAGCTAGAGCTAAGGTACTGGATGTAGTTGGAAGTGAGGTATTTTACAGCTACCTAACTGCTCTCGCTGTACTAACCGAGCTAGTGCTCGCACCTGTAATTGAGAGAATGATCGATAGGTACAGTCCATGGGTGGGGGTCACACTTGGTATCTTACTTCACATAGTTAGTGGAGTACTCATAGCACTCTCAAGAAATATCTACGTAATAGCTGTAGCTTGGGTCATACCCTTTGGTTACATACTCTCCTGCTCTCTATACGTAATGTACAGTAAGTTCATGAAGTACCTAGCAGATGCTGTAGGGACATGCAAGACATTCATGTACGTAGTAGCTGTACCAGCAACATTTGCAGCATCAATAGCAGACTACATCGGGAGAGACTACGCAGTACTTTCACTAACGTTAGTAGCAGCTCTATCCTGTGTACCTCTGTACCTCCTCAAGAGAATTGGAGAGACAAGAGAAATCACGTAATTACTTCAAGCTAAGACTTGCACACTTCCACCGAGTACACAATTTCCTTCACCCTACCATTCTCAACCACGAACCTAATCCTACCACACCTCTCAAGAACACTAATCAACTCCCTACACAACTCAACCAATCTAACACAATCCTCAACACTCCTCCTAGAACCACAACCAAACCTACTAACTTCACCCCTACTCGACAGCACTCTAGACAGGACACAAGCCAGTTCACGAATAGCTCTATCCCTCAACTCACAGTACGTAAGCTCAACCATACCCTAAAACCCTCAAAGCCTCAAACAACTTATCCTCAACACCCTCAACCCTACACCTCTCGACGAGGTACTCCCTATCAATTCTATCCCAGTAAACACCAAGCAAAATCAATACCTTATCCCTATCCCCAAGAGACCTCCAGTACTTCCAAGCACATAGGTAAGTCACAATAAGTTCTTCAGGGGGCTCAATGTAGACACGATAATCATCAACACGCAGAGCAATGGGATCTCTAGGCTTTCGATAGCTAGAACCAACCACATCAATACCCTTCCGAGCCAATGCACTTAGACGAAGAACAAACACCCTACCAGATCTCGCATGTGAAAGCAACTCCAGGAACCTCTTAACTACATCGATACCAGGACCCTCAACCACGATATCGACATCAAGAGTCCTATAGGTAGACTGAGTAAGAACCTCAACAGCAAAACCACCAACAATAACGATCCTACCCAACCCCCTACCCTCTAACTCACTTGAAAGCCAAGCAATGAAGTAGAGAAAGCGATCAGTATCACTAGGAATACGCTCAAGAACAGGAACCACTTCAGACGAGAACTTAGAGACCAAGCACCTAGCTAGCTCCACCTCACCCACAGACACAACACCAGAGAGCAAGAACCACACTCAAGTACATATACCTTGAGGTACCTACAAAAAACTACCTCTTCCAGCAGTGAAACACCCTAACAGGAGCATCAGGAAAAGACACAGTCTCCACCTCAAGACCAAGCTCCCTCAACGTCTTATAAACCCTATCAACAACACGAGGACTCCTACCACCAAACACAGACATCGTACCACCCCTCCTCAAGAGAGAAACCAACTTCTCAAGAAAATCAGGAGTGTAGAGATACCACGACTTCTCAGGATTAACACCACCATCATGAATAATGTGATCAAACCTAAAACCAGCCCTCAAGAGTACAGGAACAACATCTCTAGCATCACCTAGAACAACCTTAACCACAGGACTCCAGAGAGCACACTGAAAGTAGGGAATAGGATTATCGTAGAGAGCAATGGCAAGCACCTCAGCACACACATCAACAGTAACGTAGAGAGAAACCTCACGACAAGACAAAACACAGTAACAAGTCCTACCAACACCAGTACCAACCTCGAAAACCCTACCAAACCTCCTCACAACCTCAGGCCAAGCAACAACACAACCACAGACAACAATCCTACCAAAATCCCAATCAAGGCCACGATCCCTATCACCAACACCACCAGTAACCTCCTCAACAAACCTCAACCTCTCAAACCAACCCCACCTAGAAACAACACCACAGTAAACCTCCCAACAATACCCCCTAACCAAACGATCAACATCATCAACCAAACCACGCAACAACAACGACCTAATTCTATCCCATAAATGCACAAGAGACCCCCAGAAAAAGACAAGTGAGAAAAAGAGGTATGTACGTAACGCCACATCAGAGACCAAGTACAAACAGAGCAATTAAACCCTGAACAAGACCAATAACACCACCAAGCAAGAGACCGGAAAACTCAATAAACCTAAGCTCCTTACCAGCAACCCTTCACATCAAAGCCTCTACATCCCTAGACGACAAACACTCAACCTTCTCACGAACGAGAGAATCCAAGTCAATAGAGGAAGCAACACACCTAGCAACCTCACGAAAGTCAATACACCTCACAACCTCATCAACGACATCATCCAAAACCCTAGATAGAGCACCACGAATAGCATCAACAATAGAATCCTCAAGAGACTTAGCAAAAGCCCTAATAGGAGTATCTAGAGCAGGAAACAACGAAGCTACAGACGAAGTAAGGACATCACGAGTAGACGAGTAGATACTGTGAGCAAGAGAACCACGAAACCTCCTCTCAACAGCATCGAGAACAGCACGCTTAAGATACTCCCTACCAACACCACGAGAGAGAACACCAGCAAAAGCCTCCCTAAGCAACCTCTCAACATCCTCAACAGAAACGTAATCCCTAACAGCACCCAAAACCCTCTCAGCAACCTCCCTCCTACGAGCAGGAATAAGACCCTGAAACCTAAACCAACCAAAACCAATAGGCCTCTCAGGATAAAACAACAACTTAACAGCAACAACATTAGTAACATAACCAATAACAGCACCAACCAAAGCATAGACCAACACAAGAAACCAACCACCCAACACCACAGAAAACACCCCACAAACAAGAAACAAAATCAATAATAAGAAACACGATAGAGAACACAGGTGAGCACGTGAATAGAGCAATACGGCGAAACAGAAAACTGAGAGTAATCATCAAGGAAGTACCGAGAGTATTAAGGTGGAGAAGAATGAGGTTGAAAATACATGGGACTTAGAGTACCAGTAACCATAAGGTACAGGGAAAAGAGCGTACAAACACAAGCACTACTCAATACAGGATTCGAAACAGACGAACCAGTAATAGTCATACCACTCACAGTAGCAATAGAGCTAGGACTGAAACCAAGAGAGAAGAGAATGTACTACGGACCAGGAGCACTAATAGGAGAAGCATACCTCTCAAACAAAGTCACAATAGAAGTAGCTAGAGAAAACGAAGTAAGAACAGTACAGGCATATGCACTAATAGACCCACACGAAGTAGAGGTAGTACTATCCGACAAAACCATAGCAGAACTAGGCATAGTAATCGACCTAAGAAGAAACACATGGTGGTTCACATAGAACACAAGTACACACAACAGAAAACAAACCATACACAACCCATTTAACCAACAACCAAACCAAGAAAGAACAGGGAGAACCAGTGAGTGAAGGAATAGGGTGGAAACTAATTGAAGAACTACAACGAGACCCCAAACTAAGGAAAGCATTAGCAGAAACCCTCACATACGAAATACCTGAGATCCTACTCAAAGACAAAAGAGTTAGACTAACCATCGTGAGATCACTAATACGAGAAGTAGCAACCAAAGAAGACATAGAGAAGACTAGAGAACACGTTGAAAGAGTTAGACAAGAACTAAGACAAGAAATAGCAAGAGTAAGGCAAGAACTAGCACAGAAAATAGAAGCATTAGAAAAAGAATTCAGAAGTAAATTCGAAGACCTAAGCAATAGAGTAGCTAGACTAGAGGGACAAGTAGCACTCCTCATCAAGGTATTCATTGCATTCAACGTACCAATACTAATTGGAATCATCGGGATACTACTTAAGATGATACTAGCACCCTAAGAAGTAGACACCACACCCACTACTCACTCCATCCAGTACATAGGCTCAACACTCAACCTCTGCTTCTCCTCATCAACAAACTTCCAAACCCCCTGTCTCGGCTTGACAATCTGTATATTGAGAGCTTCAATTAGCGAATCACTAAGCAAAACCTCATACTCACCCGGCACCATAACCGCCCTCGCCCTAACCCAATCCGTCACCCTATCCCCAGCCTCCACACGAACCTGAACATAACCCAGTACGTACGTAGTGACCTCCGTACCGACCACACTATAGCGTTCACTCCTAAGACCCTCAAGCGAAAAACCCAACCTCCTAGCTAGAGCTAATGGTATGTGAATCTCAGGCTCTGAAGTCTCATAACCACTATTAAGCAACGCCGCGGTCACCACATACCTATCTCTGTACTTAATACCTACCCTCACACGAACCCCCATGAACAACCCTCCTAAACTTCCCAAATCTCTTACCAAGCCTCAATCTAACTAGGTACATAGGTACAAACTTCCCAAATCTCTTAGTAGCACTCACCACCACCCACCACACCTAGTTACGCCACAACCATGAATATACCTTACGCCAACACATAAACACTCAAGAAAAACAGAGAACATACACAACCCATTTTAATCAACACACAGCACAGACAACCAGGGAACAACAGTGAACGAAGAAATCGGATGGAAACTACTCAAAGAACTACAACAAAACCCAAAACTAAGAAGAGAATTCGCAGAAATATTCACACACGAAATACCAGCAATACTACTCCAAGACAAGAGAGTAAGAGTAGCAATACTAAGAGCAATAGTGAGAGAAGCAGCAACCAAAGAAGACATAGAAAAAGTTGGAGAAACCATAGAGAAAACTAGGGAACACGTTGAAAAAGTTAGACAAGAACTAAAACAAGAAATATTGAGAGTTAGACAAGAGCTAAGTCAAGAAATATCGAAAATCAGACAAGAACTAGTAAAAGAGATAAAAGCACTAGACGAAAAATACACACATAGAATCGAGGAGCTAAATCAAAGAGTAGCCAAATTAGAAGGACAATTCAGCCTCTTCGTAAAGCTCTTCATAGCATTCAACGTACCACTACTCACAGCAGTCATAGGAATCCTACTCAAAATGATATTCATGCCTTAGCAATCAGCAAAGGAAAACGAAAATTTATAGCTTAAATGCAAGAATTGGAAGATAGGTAGATCCACTATGAGTGAAGAGATACTGAAGATAAAGGGATGTCTAGTAAATAAAGAGAAATTTGTAGTAATCGAAGTTAATTCAGAAAATGACCTCATAAAGCTAGCAAAGAAACTAAATGTACCAATCATAGAATGCGACAAAGAAAACTACACAGCAGTAGTAGATACGAGAGGAATAATCTATATACACAAGAAAGGCAGCAAGTAGCCTAAGTTCTAAAGAAATGCCATGCAGAAGAAATAGAATTCACGAAAAAGTAATAAGGGTAACCTATGCAGAAAGAAATGTCAATGCCTATGCACTAGTGATAGTACGTTATAAACGCAAATTCCTCAGAGAGGAAGTACTGAGTATAGACATACACTACCACCTCGAAGAGTGCCCTCCCGAAATAAGAAATCAAGTATTTACCTACCTATCCACAGAAGTCAATAAGCAACTCAACAGAATGTACGGTAAACGAAAGATCAAGATAGAACCACACATCCACATACACATTCCCACAACACCCACATTAACCTAATTCCCTACACAAACAGCATCAGCAACATCACCTACCCAACACCTCATCAACCCACTCAAGGTACCTACCGAAACCAGCAACAACAGGAACAGCAATAACCTCAGGAACCTCATAACCATGAACACTCCTAATAGCTTCAATCAACTCACGAACCCTATCCAACCTAGTCTTAATAACGAGAAGAACCTCACTAGCCACCTCAACCCCACCACCCCACCAAAACAACGAACGAACACCAGAAACAACAGAGACACAAGCAGCCAGCTTACGTTCAAGGACATACCTAGCAACTCTCTCACCCTCCTCAACAGAACCACAAGTCACAAAAACAACAACCCAAACACCACGCACACAAACCACCGAAAGAAAACAAGACACAAAGCACAAAAACATAACCCACAAATAGAGAACGACCAATGATGAAGCGGTGGGCTTACGAGACCACAAGATGACAAACACTGGGAGGACTGAGGGAGCCACCACAACGCAAGACACAAGAGACTCAGTAAGTTCATACCCAGGTACCTAGTTAGGTCGAGACTAGGCAAGAGATCCGGGGAAGATCGGGAGGGTAACCCATAGGAGTACGCATAAAGACGAGTATCAAGTACAGGGATAAGTACATAACAACAGCACTCCTCAACAGCAACTGCGAAACACCTGAATCCAAAACACATACACTCGCTAGCCACCAGGCCTACCACTCGAAGAAGAACCCAAGAGCGAACGATACAGCGTCGTCAGAACAGAAATCACCACACATACCAAAGTCGAAGTCCGAAGTACTACTCAGCGAATCCCTAATCGAAGCACTTAACATACAGATCATCAGACCAAAACAAGGAATGAGTATGGAAATTCACAAACAAAGGAAAAGCACAGAACAAGCAAAAACCCAACGTACTGGTAGATAGGCGTCACTAGGCACTCTACGCACTTAGTAATGCACCTGGCTTAACAAGTACGTTAGCCATAGGGTTAGGATGCCTGATAAGTTAGTTTATGGTACCGATATCCCTCATACTATCTAGTGAAAAGAGCAATAACCATAGTAAGTTTCGGAATACTACGTACGTTAGTGTCGCGCTACTGCAAATGCTGTACCAAAACCTATCTCCTTACCTCTCTCACCCAAATTTACTAGACTTTCTACCTCAATTTCCTTACTAGACTCTGCATACACCACTGATCCAGGACACAATAGTGCATAGACAGGTTTCCTCACGTTTCTAGATAATGAGTACCCAATAGTTTGCACAGCTATCCTACCAATAACTGTTATCCTCCTTAAATCAGCACCTATCAATTTACTCAGCTCCTTTCTGATAATAGCAATTATGTTGAAGTTTGGCCTTGCACTGTACAACGCCGGTGAGAGTACATAGATAGCTACCTTCTTTCCACGAATTCTGTCACCACAAAGCTCTCTTACCCTAGCTCTAAGCTTAGTAGCAGCATCTCCCTCATAAACGTTCATTAATGTGATACGTCTATCTCCACCAAGTCCGACAGCTACACCATTACCAGTGAGCTTTCTTAACACTTCAACGAATTTACCAGTCAAATCCTCTACATCTATGCAGAATGCAAGTTCCTCAACATGAACAGGAGTTATCTCCTCACCATGTACCTTAAGCAGTGCTGCATGTTCAACATACTCGGCGGTATAAATCATGCCATATTCAACCCTTCTCTCAATGTCTACTAGTTTGATGCCCGTCATAGGGTATTTCTTAGCAATGTACAGTGTAATTTCTTTGCTCAACTCACGTAACCTTTTAACTACTGCAAAGATTGTTTCCTCAGCAAGTGCTTGCCTAAGAGCACTAATTACTTCATCAATGTATGCTAAGGAGTCATTCAGGTCACTTACCGAGTAGGGTATCAATACTGATTCTCCAACAGCCCCTTCAGCCTCTCCTCTGCTAATCTTAGCAAGCACATATGGTCCATAGAACCTCACTTTCTCCTTCTCGACACCTTCAGCAACTTTACTAATGCAATCAAAGTATTCATCGACCCAGTTGACCGTAATTGGCTTATAACTTAGTGACTTACTTTCAAGGAATGTTGTAACGATAGCCCCAATAATGGTTGTTGGAAGTGGTATAAGCATTGATTTTGCTCTAACCTGAGGACCAGTAGCCGCTGGCGAAAATGGCTGTGGACCTCTGAAGAGTAGTGGTTCAACGTAGCTAAACCCTACTCGAGCATACACAGCTGTCATATAGCTAGCTCACCTCAGCACTCATGGTAGATGTAACAGCAAGACATAGGTTAAATAAACCATCGGTCAAGCACTTTGCAGTACCAAGTACTTGTTGTGCTCTAGCACTTAACTCAACAATCACTTTTGCAGCATATGCTAACTTATTGGTTACAAGATCCCTAAATGCTTCAGGTCCTCTTACTTCGATAAGATTGCTTAGGAACTTAATTGCTAAGTCTCTATCCTGAATCATGATCTCCATAATCGGTGTAGCAGTAGTTCTCTCTACGAACCTCTCTAAGCTTTCGTACTTCTCCAATATCCTGTAGAACGTTCTTCGTGACAATGTTTGCTCAAGAAGCGTGAACTTAACCAACTCATTAGCGTACCTAGTGAGTGCTGTTATATGCTCCAACGAAGGTTCCTTCTCCGGGTTATTGGGTAGTATAGCTACTCTCAATCTACCCCTAGAGCTATAAGCTACAATCGTTACATCCTTCTCGTACATTGCTCTTGCCTCTCCTATCATGGTAGTAGCCTTTATACCATCCTTAGTTTCAAGCAGTGTTACAACATCCTCTATGGCAGCATATAATGGGTACATATAATGCGTATAGTACGCACAATAGCTTCTACCAGCCAGCCCAAGAGCTGGAGCAATCGGCACATATGGTCTTTCGCCAACAACTATACAGTGGAAGAATGGTACCTTGTCTCTCTTCTCAATGCCGACATTGAACCCATCTTCAGGTACTTCCAGCATATAGCCTCGAATTGTGAATTTTACTGAAGCACCGATGCTATAAGCAGCTCTCGTCTCGTAAATCATATCTAGCACATAATCTATCGGTATAGCAGCAAAATAATCATCACCGCCAGCATACACCACAAATCCTCTAAATGGTATACTTACTTCAACACTCCTGTACTTGACACGAGTTCCCCGATACGTTGCTATTATATCTACTAGAGATTGCACCATTAATGCCCTACTTACCGACGTATGCCATGCAGGAGCTGTGGGTATTAATCCTTCTTTAGCTAGCTTGTCAAGGTACTCCTTTACACATCTAACATGTTCTAATAGATCTTCATGTCTTGCAGGTACCTTTACGTCCTCGATCCTTTCCTTCACTTTTCCTAGCTCTTCAAGTAAAACATTTACCGCATTCTCTAAATCACCCTGTGCCAAGTAATTAACTACTTCGGCCGCTCTACCTTCACATAGAGCTGCTAAGTACCTTATTAACCATTCACACTTTAATTTCGGATGTAAAGCCTTAGATATATTGCCCTGCAATAGCTTACCCATATAATCCCCATCTGCCTTGACGAGAGCTAAGTACCTTGTTGGGAATTTCAACCTGTCAATCTTAGTAACATCAACGTAGAAATTGCGTAAGTCACGCAGATGTGGAGTCTTTGGTTCAATGAAGTCATCATTTATGCTTGAAGCTTTCCACATCCACACTAATGGCAAAGCTAATCTTTTGTCCGCTTTAACTATTTCATCAACATAATACCTTAGCCAAGTACCCCTCAATTTACCAACCCACTCATCAAGTCCTTCCACCAGCTTTGGATATCCTACACAGCTTTCGAGCCTACTTACAAGATCCTTAAGCCTCTCCCTACTCTTCATAGCTTCCCTCACCATCTTAATGTATATGGCTAGGAATTTCAGATTAGCAATGTCAGAAATCGATGGAACTTCAAAGAACTGTTCTCCAACCTCCCTACCTAGTAAGCGTCCAACTACGTGCTTTGTACCCTCACGTGTCGATAGCAATCTCTTAATTAGACAATATCCACAAAGCCTCTCACCATCGCTAAAATATGGCTCAAGATCAGTTCCTCTGATAGTAACTATTGGTGGCAACTTACCGCACACACTACAGCTCTCACGTAGCAATTCACCAACCGTACTAGCTGATGTTCCTATTGAAGTGTAAACCTTCTCATACCTATCTGTTAAGTTCGTTCCAGCTGCTGCATCAAGCTTAGTAGACCAATACATCTCCTGCAGCTTGAATATGAGTGAAAGCAGTAGATGGTATAGCTCAAAGTCTAGTAATACTAGCTCCCTGCCCCTTATGTCCAACTCCTTAAACCAAGGCAGCAGTTCCCTTAGCACCTTACTTAAGGCTTCAGGCTTTATCTCCTCCTCACCCGCATCAGGTATAATAGATCTAAATTGCCTAACAATCCAACACCTTGTGTACACAGTAAAGCCACGTTCTCTAAGTGCCTTAAGTGGGCATAACTCTCGCCTTGGACACCTTATGCATGAATCTTCGAATCTTTCAAGCTCAAAATACAGCACAGTTAACCTTAGGGGTAACGGTGGAGCTATAGTATAGCCGAGTTCATGTACCGTAGTTGTGAACATGTCTTTTAACGAACCTTCAGAGGTCTTCCCCAAAGTCTTCAACAGCGATCGCAAGCTACTTTCGAGTCCCTTCAATGCCTCTACACGTGACCTACTTAACTCGTCTAGTGCATTTGCAGCACAATCACATAGAGCACTCCATATCTTGCTATACATGCTCGGAATCATGAGTAGGTTATGTAATGCATTTTGCTCACTAGGTAGTACAAGAGTAATTGTTGTTGGTACAACAGCATACATCGGGTAGTTAGCTACTTTGAATTTTCCTGTTAGGTCAGAGTATATGTACCCATACCAAATAGCTAACTCTGGAAGCCAGGATTTGAATCCAGGTAGTTTGCTCAAGAACTCGTACACAGTTTCTCCATCTATGTTAGCTGTTAAGAATGTATGTAAGTAGAATGGATTATTTCTCGGACTAGGCATCAGCAGTACATCTGGTCCGTACAATAGTACGAAATCCTCAACTAGCTTCCATGAAAGTACCGATGATAGCCAACTCGCAATGTAGAAGTCGCGTAGCTTACGAGAAGCCTGTATGAATTTTTGAACACCAGCTAGATCTAGGAGCCCGAGGTATCCAGCTATTTTGTCCTCTTCTTTAACTAAGTTTATCATCGTAGACGTAGCATATACGTGATCAAATACAGAGTGTGTAGGTACCCTAGTATCTGCAGGACCTATTGGTAGACTGGCTCTCCACCAAGCAAACTCGTACAGTGTGTACAGCATGTAGTAGCGAGCCTTAGGATCGCCTAGTGACTTGAGTATATCGCTTAGGAACCTAACAAAGCTGTCCTTTATGACTCTTGGCTCGGGCTCGAGGGGAGGTATATACCTACCAACAACGTCCACCGAAGTCTCGCACACACGTACTGCAAAGGGATTTTTCAATTCAACTCCCTTAAATTCAAATATTCCTGGAACTACACCAAGAATGTCTAGAAGCCATCTATCAAATGAAGCTGCTAAGCCATCAGCTAATCTAACTGCCCAGCCATATGTGAAATCTTGCTCTAGACCTAAATCCTTAGCTAGTTCGTAGGCTTCTTCTTCATGTCTCTTCTTGCCATACACACTGAATCCCTTAGCTATTACCCAAGGCTTCCATGGGGGATCATGCAATATAGCAGTGATCTTTCTACGCCAGAATGTACCATCTACCTCAGGCTTCTTTAACATTACTTCACCATCAATCACGCCATATCACCTACCAATAGCTTTACCTCACTAACTTCAAATTTCCCGTAACCAACTGATGTACGTGCACCTAAACCCAACTTACCAACCAACATAAGTGCTTTAATAATCTCCTTAGCAATGTCTTGAATCGAATAATCCTTCCCTGTCACTCTCTTCACCTCTAGTTTGAGGAATGGCGTAAGCGCTATGAATCCTCTGAAAACTATACCATCGGCAAGTGATACGTATACAACAGGATTAGGCCTCACCTTGCTCTCATCCAATTCGTCCTCTGTGTAATGTGGCGTAACTACATCTGGTAGCAGCACTCTGCCATACTCATTCTTAGTATTCACGAGATAGAAATCCAGAAACAATACTGAAGTAGCTACAGATCTCTCATGACCCGGCTCTGGGCCAAATACTACCTCCTCTAATCGCTTTAGATCATCTGCAGCAATAACCCTCCAGCCATGTCTAATAGCTCCCTTAATGCTTGAACCAGGTATGTAGGGTACATTAAGTAATGGATCAAATGCAAGACCTATTTCGAATGCTGATCTGGCAAATGTAGCTCCAACACCGACTATTGCTCTACTTTTGAATTCCAATTTAACGTCAATCACGGTACAATCAAGTACCTTTAAAGCTTGAAGCACCTTGTCTAGGTAATTATTGACTATCTTGAATAGCTGCATACTGGAGTATGCTTTTAATAGTTTCTCAGCAAGTCTACGTTTTAGCACATTGTACTTCTCTTCGGCACCCTGTACCTTAAGCTTCCATAGCTCACTACTCCAATGTGCTATCCATGTCCATAGATTGTGTTCAGTGCATGTAATGCGCTCTCGCTCAATAATCCTTCCTCCACCTAATCTCCCTCCAATCCTTTCATCCTTCATATCATCACCTTAGTGCCTCTAATACAAACTCAAATGCTACCTCAAAGCACGTACGAATGAGGTCTAGTACATTAGCTGGAGGTTTCAATTCTTCGCATTTTCCTCGTCTAATCAGTCGTATAATTGATAACTCCCTCACAGGCGATAAACCACGTGTATCGCTAACCCAGACAAGCTCGCTTACTGGCCAATCCATAGAGATGGATCCCCATACAAGTACGAGTGCTCTATTAGTACGTGAATCATAGTTTAGTACACGCATGAATAGTGGACTAGGTCTACGTAAATTCATTCCAGGACTGTAGCCTGTGCCTCTTTGCTCTCTTGGTAAACCTAGAATCCAAGTATGCCATTTGCCATCTGCTACCTTAGGTGATCGACCACACAACTTCTTCCATGTAACCTTCATTGTTGCTTCGCCTATCTTCCTAAGTAAATGTGATAGCCCTGTTGTCTCCACTGAAATAACACGAATTCTCGTTATTTCTCTATCAAGTGTCAATGCGAAGTACCTAGGACATTTAGTGTAAAGTTCTCTTTTGAGCTTATCAAAGTCAATGCCTCTGCTTTTGCCAAACCGTTTAAGTGCGTTCTCTGCCTCCACTATAGCCGTCTCTATTAGCTTCCAGAGCTTATTTTCGGCTATCTCATGGTTCATCTTATCAATTGGCTCGATGACCTCTTTCACTACTTTACGAATTTCATCGTATGGTATATAGCTTCTGTCTAAAAGTAATTTTAATGAACAGAAACCTCTTCGTGTACATTGCCCATATCCGTATAGCAGTGCACTAAGTATTGCGGAGTATACCATTAGATAATCGAAGGACTTAATTGCGTCTAGTAGCACTCCAATTGATGGTAGACTTATACCCGCCTCCTTTAATGCCTCATAGTATCTTCTAGCATATTCTTCAAGAACCTCGTAGTTTAACCTTGTGATCTTTAGGTGGAGTTTACCCTGCTCTATTGACGATATCTTTTCATACATTATTTTGCGTATAGTCTCGGTAATGTTTTCGTACTTGATTTTCTCACATAGCGATGCAAGTACTAATACTAACCTTTGTACTTCCTGTACCGATATCCGTCTTATTCTTTCCAATTGCTCCTTTATCTGCTTAAGCTCACTATGGATTTCGTATGTTAGCCCAAATTCGTACCAGTAGTCAAGTAGCATGTCGACTATTCGTCGAATTCTCTGAATTGCCTGACGAAGCTTTTGTGTGTTTATACCTCCCCCAGACTTTAGCCACTCTATGTCCTTCAGGGTGCTTCTTTCACGTGTTATTAGCAAAGCTAAACGAGGTATTTCCTTAAAGCTTTCGATCTCATCCTCTTCAATGTATTTTTCCGGTATTACCCTTGCATCGATGCTATATACTGAGCTTACTAGCTTTCCAGTTACTGGTACTTTGCCTCCCAGACATAGAACAAGTAGCTCCTTTACTAGCTTCTGGACCTTTTCATTACTAATGTCAACTCCGGCATGAATGGTTGCACCTAAGAGGAGGTGCTTCAGTGTATATCTTAGGACCCCTTTCACGCTTTTGCTCACGTACTGTTCAGACCAGGGATGCTCGGGACTGCCAATCACGTGTACTTCAAGAGGAGTTGCCTTATAGCTACCGATCCTCAGGGGCGTGATTATCTCAAATGTTAACTCGCATACAGTCTTCAGACTTGTCTCCGCTAATTTACCTACCTCAGCTCTTATTGAGTCTATGTTAAGAGATACTTCCTGAACCATGGTCTACCCACCGTACTTGGCATCTGTTAGTTCTTTGAGCACATTGTACATAGGTCTAAGGAAGTACATTACCAGAGCTAGCTCTGTTGTCGATAGCTCGGATATCTTCTCGAGTAGGTTCTCAACAGTTAAAGTACCCATACGTGGTACAGGACAATGTTGTGCTAGCCATTGCACAGTTGCGTAGAGAAATGCAGCATATCCAACGGCTTCATCAAACTTTCCCTGTAACACACTTTTGACTTCTTCTATAGTTATCTTTCCATCCAGATACCCTGCTATAATGTCACATATACTGCATTCTACGCATCCTTGTCTATATTCTCTAACTTCTTTACCTAGCTTTTTGGCTATTTCTACTGGTACTCTAACTTTATCAGAGGCCTTGGCATATGCAAATGCTAAGGTAGCTACAATACCTACATCCTCCATTAATTGTGGCAGCGTTCTGCATCGCGTACGGAATTTTTCACCATAATCCCGCTTATACTTGGCTAATTCATCAAATCGGCTTATTATTTCAAGGCAATGCTTTAAAGCGTCCTGCGATAACCTACGTATGGGCATGCCTTGCTACACCCCAAGGAGCTTCACTATGCCACGACCTATCGTCTCATGACCTCCTAGGATTAGGTAGCCGCCTTCCTTCAGCTTTAGTTTCTCTGTAATGTACTCTTTGATCTCCTTCTCTCCTGGTTCTTTACCGGTTAGCTTCCTAAACTCTTCTGCCACATCTGCCTTTCTCACCATTGAGTATAGGAAAACTGTTACAAATATCGTATACTCTGGAACATTTTCCTCAAGCCAAGGACCTTCGTCAACTACCTTAATAGCCGGCTTGAGACGGACACGTGCTTGACGGATAATACTTCGCTCAATAATTTCACGACCAATTGTATCGGGAACTACTGCAAGACCAACTTCTGTCAATGTGCATTGCTTTGGTAGGTTATTTAGAAATGTATCCACTTCCTTTAGAGACCTTACCTTGAGCTTGAATTCTTCATTTAACACAATTTCATTACCTATAGCTGTCTTTTGAAGGGCATTCGAGGTAACTATTGCAGTGTCTTCACTTAACTCTTGAGTAGTCTTTTCCAGCAATGCTTTAGCTATGTCGTAGTATCTCTTTGCGTCCTCACTACCATAGATGTCAAAATATAGCTTTGTATATGTTTTGAAATATCTTAGTAGTTGTGGTGTTGTAATATATATCCACACACCTCGCAGAGACCTAGCTGGAATTGCTAGCAACTTTCCCTCAAGTATGGCGATTGCACCTGTGAACATTTCTGTAACTCCACGTACTTCAGGAGGCGGACCAAAGAGAGCTTTAATTATAGGATTTCTGTTTGCTTCATTAATTGCCTCGTCTAACTTCTTACCATCTTTAATCAGCTTAGGTACTAATTCTGACACAAACCTTGCTCTCAATGGCCCCTTTAGACTCGATGGTGGTATCACTGGGTATCCAAACGCATCCCTCTGTATGGGTAGGTCAACTACACCTATTGCCCTTCCTGTACCCACGTGCACCGGTGTAATTGCCTCTATAAATACAAGAGAGGCTTCACGATACGTACCAGCGACCAAGCTCAAGCAAAATCCCTCTCTGCCCTCAATGAGTATTGCTATTTAAGGTATTTTAGAAAAACTGTCTGGAAATGCTTGAGGAACGACGATATTGGCCTCTTGGTATCTCTGAAACGGTATGACCATTAACTGGAACACGGCTACTAGAGCCATATTAGTTGCATATCCTCCTCTCTCAGATATATCACAGGCGAGTAATATACGTACCGAAGCGTGCTATAGAGTGCTATTCCTGCCGGTCTTGGGCCAGAAGTACAGTCACCAATTACAATGTACTCGTTCGAGTACTTCTCCACAAGGTTTGAAACGAGCTTAGCTACGTGCTCAGTATCGTAGAGTGATTGTGCATCAAGTAAGAAAAGTTCAAAATTTGAAAGCTCTGTGGAGTTCCAGCTCTCGGTAGCTTCCTTACTTGTTAAGATAATTGCCTTAGCGACGTATATATCACTCTCCTTGAGCCTCCTTATTGCAACTTTAGGTTCAGGTTCACTATGCCATAGCTTCCTACCTAGCAACCCTATGTATAGGTATGGCTCCCTCAACTTAGCCATGTAGCCAAATGGTGTTAGGTACCTCAATCTGTACACGCCTTGACCAAGATACTCGATTAGCTCTAGGTCCTGAAGCTCTCGAAGATATCTCCATAAGCTGGTTCTCGGCACCTTAGCTACAGTAGAGAGTTTCGAAAATGAGGCCACTCTACCTAACCTAGCTAACGTCACCAGCACGTGAAGCAACTTCCTCCTCTTTCTCTCCTGTACTTGAGTAAAGAGGTATTGTAAAATATCTCGTAGTTTCGACATAGTTAGCAACACTATTCTCGATAATCACTGAGCTATTCTTCACAGTAACTGCTTAGTAGATATGTAGTTGCATTTTTGTTGGGTTTCTTTCTGTGATGGTCAGTGCAGTTGTGATTATCAAGTGATAGAGGTTACCTCTCAATACTGAGTGCTTTAGCATTAGTGTGTTCTCATTCAAATCCGTGAAGGATTTTGGTATATTGGTTATGTACGTAACTTAGGTACGTACCAGTGTTTAGTTTTCTCCATTAATCTAAGGTTTAAATTTATGTTAGTTTTGTATTAGCTATTGTTATCATGAAACTATTCTTAAGTATGTGCTAGCTACTATGATCTTAGTAAGACTATTACATGTTTTCTAGGGTAATTTAGTTATGGTGTTGGTATGCCTTTGAGGGTGCTGATTACTCCTTTGGGTCTTGCTCCTGGCGCTGTAACTACAGTTCTAGATGGTTTAAGGGATAAGCTTAAGATCAAGGTTGATGGGGTGTACATCGTTACTACTAGCTATGGTGATATCGTAAGTAAGGTAGTACCGTTTCTAAAGGAGGAACTATATCGATGCTATGGTATTACCGATATCATCGACAAGTACATTAGCGGTACAGACATAAGGTCTCTAAATGACTTCATTGAGTACATGAGGATTTGTGCAGGTATACTGAAGGAGCAGAGAGCAGCTGGCAATGAGGTTTATATTTCAACTGCGGGCGGTAGAGGACCTATGGGTGCTGCACTTACTGTACTTGGCTATATCTTCAGTGATATCGTGAAGTTAATAGTTCATGCGGTAGTCCCTGAAGAAATTGAGAAACAAGGCTCAATCAAAGTACTTGAGACGCTATCTGAGGAAAAGCGTAGAGAAATTCTTCACCCTAGCAACTACGAGTTAGTTACCCTACCTGTATTACCACTTAAGTGGACTCTAGACGATATCCTCACCACGCTTGAGATTAAGTCAACAACAAATATTGAGGATATTAAGCGTAGGCTACCCCATATATCCAATGTCGTCGAAGATTGCATTAGACATGGATTATTGAAGAAGCTTGATGATAGGTATGAGAGAACTACCGTAGGTGAAGCACTGTATAGAGCACTTAAAGCTCCTTAAAACTACTCTGACTAACCTTAGGTCAACACCTTAATCGCAATCTTACCATCTGACGATACATGAACTATGTACACGCGCTCTTCAGGTATTACTAAGTACTTCCTTCTCCTAATTCTCACTTCCTTTGCTTCACATGGTTTCCAGGTATCAGTTCTCACCTCTACTACCCTGTGAATAGTTACTCTACGGTAGGAAACCTCAATATCCGGACTCACGTTCATTCACTCAACCTCATAGATGTCAACAGTTTTCTCATCTCTCTTCACAATCATGAGTTGACGACCCTTAACCTCTACCTCATACACGTAACCTGTGATTAAGTTCCTAGGATCTATCTGCACAGTATCGTCCACAACCTTAATACCTTCCACGAACTTCTTCTTCAGTAAGTACTTAATCCAAGGTCTAATCGTGTAGCTCTCAGATTCACCTCTCTCACGAACAATACCTCTCGCCTTAAGTTCTTTAGGTAGCTCACTTGCTGGTACTACATCTCTAGTACCGAAGATACACAGTATCTTCTTTGCCAGCTCTGGATCTAGACAGAGCTTCAGTACAGGTAGTGTCACGACCTTTCTGAAGGTTTCATGTATGTAGTACACGAGATCAACGTCGTAGAGTGTAGCTAGTACGTAGAGAAATGATGATTCAGGCTTAAAACCACCTGTTAGGTTTAGAGCTACATTAAACCCCTCTTCCTTAGCCCTCGTAATCAACCTACTCGCTGTATCCATCAATTGCGCCAACGCTTCATCAAAGTACTCAGGACCCCAACCCCAACGACCAATCACATGCACCTCACACGGAGTACCCAACTGCTCCCTAATCACCTTACGCAAGATCTCTCCAGAAAACCTACCCAAACCCGTGGCTGTAACCAGTAGGTGAATCCTACTAGCTCTCAACGTAGGATCCTCCTCAATGAGACCAACGTAGGCATTAAGCTCAGCAGAAATCCTCAAATTACTCCTCAACCTCTCAAGCACAACATCCTGAAGCTTCCTAAGACGAGCCTCAACAAGCCTCTCCTCCTCAGACCCAGGCACAACCTTAAGCGCACTATCAACAACCTCAATAAACTCCCTCTCAACATCACTCAACACAGCACCACTAACTCTCCTCTCCTTAAGCTCCCTACAAACATTCAACACATGAGCAACACCAACAGTAAAGACATGAACCCAAGACATCGAAACCCCCAAAGTACACCACACACCCCACATACATAGATTACTCAGAAAACAACCACCATACAGACACAACACCTCACCAAAACCAACAGAACAACTTCAAGACACAGAAACCAGAGACCACAACTAAAAGAGAACCAAACTCAAAGCACAAGTAAACCAAACTCACCAAAACCCACCCCTAATACAACCACCAAGTTCAAACCAACAACCCCTCTAATACTTGTTTCAAGTGATCACATAGTTGATAAGGTTAAGAGAGGTGATAAGGTCTTTCAATGTTTGTTTCTGCTCCCTGGGCGTACATTGAGTACTTCGGCTTCGGTTACCACACTTTCAATGTTTGTTTCACCGAGCTGATGTGTCAGTGGATTAAGGAAAATCTGTGAGATTTTTCTCTTTCAATGTTTGTTTCGATGCTGCAGCTGTTCGTGGAGACGGAGATGTTCGGTACAGTGGCTTTCAATGTTTGTTTCGCACGTGTACTTCCACATCACTCAGGAGTACATACTCGACCCACACAGTCTTTCAATGTTTGTTTCTCTACGTGAACCCACCTTAATCTTCTCCTTTTTCTCACTCATTCGGGGCTTTCAATGTTTGTTTCTGTAAAGGACCTAATACACACTTTCAGCCAACACAGCAGGAGGCTTTCAATGTTTGTTTCGATAGTAGCAATGCTGAGAGAAGGCTACAGTCCAAGCACAATCTTTCAATGTTTGTTTCGGCTCGTACTAGAGTACCTCATGTATGAGGGAACAGGAACAACACTCTTTCAATGTTTGTTTCTAGGCCACCCATTTGATGACCTAGAGAAGCTAGTTAGAGAATTCCTGCTTTCAATGTTTGTTTCGGAACAAACAAAGTTCTATGATGGAATTTCCGAGGAAATCAAGCTTTCAATGTTTGTTTCGGTAGAAGGTGATGGCTTTGTCAATACGTGAATCTAAAGTCACTTTCAATGTTTGTTTCTACGTATGCCCACGTTGTTTAGCAGAGCTCCAGTACGCAGGTCTTTCAATGTTTGTTTCACTAGGAGAATTAGGTACTGGGTCTTCAGGGCCATTGGCTGGATACCTTTCAATGTTTGTTTCTTTGCTTTACGGAAAAGTATACACTGCAATAAAAGGACATATGATAATCTTTCCAGCTTTCAATGTTTGTTTCCCTGTTACAAAGACACTCAGAGAACATTTGAAGTTACCTCTTTCAATGTTTGTTTCACTACAATGGCTGTGAGCCGCAGAGGACGTACATTGAACTTTCAATGTTTGCTTTCAATGTTTGTTTCGTTGCACGCGTTAATAAACAAGTGCCTTCTTGAGTTGTGCTTTCAATGTTTGTTTCGAGAGGTCTCTCAATACTTGTTGGTCTTCACAGGGATTATCGCTTTCAATGTTTGTTTCGGATTCTAGGATTAGGTTATATAACATGGACTGTGTTATCTTTCAATGTTTGTTTCAAGCAAATCAATGAGTTGCTGAGTGAGCTTAGGGAGCTCTTTCAATGTTTGTTTCCAGAGGAGAAAAAAGAGAAGAAAAAGAAAGTAATTGACCTTCACTTTCAATGTTTGTTTCAGCTCATAAAGTTCTTGTGTGGTTGCTAACTAAGGTAACTCCCTTTCAATGTTTGTTTCACTTCATTGCCCTAGTGAGGTTGTTCATGGAATTGCAATGGCTCTTTCAATGTTTGTTTCAACATGAAGTTGCGATTTTGAGAGATGGAAAGGTTATAGATCCTTTCAATGTTTGTTTCCAAGCTAAAGAATTAGTCAAAGAAAAAGAGCTAACAGTGATCTTCACTTTCAATGTTTGTTTCATTTGGGCGACCAACTGATTTACATTGTTCCTGAGAGACCCTTTCAATGTTTGTTTCGAGAAACTCAGACTTAGTAGGCTCGTAGTGGCTCACACTTTCACCCTTTCAATGTTTGTTTCAAAAGAAAGGGATGCAAATAATAATTCACACCGAAATTGATTGCGGCTTTCAATGTTTGTTTCACAGGAAGTTATACATTGCCGAAAGAGGGCATATGTTGATTCTTTCAATGTTTGTTTCAGGAACTGGGTGCTATTCGAGTGATGTCTGCTAGGCTCAAACTACCTGTTCTTTCAATGTTTGTTTCTCAGTAAGTACGGTAGAGGTGTACAGTGTACACCATTAATCATCTTTCAATGTTTGTTTCACGCAGTTCTGAGGCTACTGAGAGACCTAATGAAGTACGTCTTTCAATGTTTGTTTCACTAGCGTTTTTAACTGACAAGATAGTAAAGCTAGAAGACAAAGTCTTTCAATGTTTGTTTCTAAACTACCTACGAAAACTTTTCTCGTGAAGAAAATAGCTTTCAATGTTTGTTTCCAGTAGTTGATAAGTTGCGTAGAGTAACAACAGAATTACTAACTTTCAATGTTTGTTTCACAGGCTTGTTGAGGAATATAGAGGTGAGGTGTACGAGTTCTTTCAATGTTTGTTTCGACTTATCTCTAACCTGTCTATCTCTGTGTCTGTTAGTCCTCTTTCCTTCTTTCAATGTTTGTTTCGGTGCTTTCATTGCTGGTGTGGGTAGGGAGTACCTATTCCTCTTTCAATGTTTGTTTCACCCAAGTGAGTTTACTGATGCAGTGAGGAAGCTAGCTGTGGTCTTTCAATGTTTGTTTCGTACAGGATCCTAAAGCGTTACGAAAGTGACCAGGAGTTTACTTTCAATGTTTGTTTCTAGGGACTTGATAGCGATTACGACACTTGCGCTACTGTTAATCCTTTCAATGTTTGTTTCGATATACTGTTAGCGACACGATGTTTGCTATGTTCCTCAAAATGTGCTTTCAATGTTTGTTTCAAGGAAGCTACGCTACAAGGCATTAAGTCACAGGTAGATACTTTCAATGTTTGTTTCGAACAGCAGGTTAAGCTACTCGAAGAACTCAGGAGAAGAGACTTTCAATGTTTGTTTCAGAAGTACCCAGAGAGAGAGGAGGAAGAAAAAGAGTCCTCATGGTACTTTCAATGTTTGTTTCAAATATCCAACAACAAGAGACGAGGAAGAACAGGAAGGGCTCTTTCAATGTTTGTTTCAACCAATGAGGGTTACAGTGGTTTACGAGTACGGGTGCAGTAACCTTTCAATGTTTGTTTCCAGAAGTACCGAGCAGACATCATAGTACCTGTACTACCACTATCAACTTTCAATGTTTGTTTCAAGTCTCATAAGAGTACGAAACGAATTGTCCTCAAAATTCGTCTTTCAATGTTTGTTTCGAGAAAATTGTAGTTCTGCTCACTTCACTACTTCTTACCTTAACTTTCAATGTTTGTTTCACGGAAGCTCTAGCTGATGTCCCTGTTGCAGTGTATCAAGACGGTACTTTCAATGTTTGTTTCTTTGCTTTACGAGAGGTGAGTAGACGTGAGGTACAGGGAATTACTTTCTTCACTCATGCTTTCAATGTTTGTTTCAAGAGATAGAGAGGGAACTAAAGAACATCGAAGACATGACCTTACCAAGCTTTCAATGTTTGTTTCAATTCATCATAGGTGTCGAAATCTACAAACGTAACTTGTACTTTCAATGTTTGTTTCCATGAGTTGCTTCACCTAGTGTTTGCAGAGAAACAGAAACGTCTTTCAATGTTTGTTTCGCGTGAACTCCTAGCTAAGTGTCTAGAAGAATTGAAAGCTAACTTTCAATGTTTGTTTCACGAGCTTTTTTCATACATCTCTAACCTCATTTCCAAGTCTCGTTCTCCTTTCAATGTTTGTTTCTTGAACCAGCCAAGGAATTTCGAATAATAGAATATACGAATTTGGTACCTTTCAATGTTTGTTTCATTCAGTTCTACGTACTCAGCACAGAGCAAGTAATCAGAATCTTTCAATGTTTGTTTCGGGTAGACAGTAATGGTGGAACAGACATTGATTACGCTATTAGGGTCTTTCAATGTTTGTTTCGTCGGTACGGTTCCTGTCGTGATTACTCACGTATATGTCCTCGATGTGGTTCTTTCAATGTTTGTTTCACTCGACAACGGTACGGAAATCAAAGAGCTGAACTATGAGGTAAAGGGTAACTTTCAATGTTTGTTTCTTTGCTTTAAGCAATACAAATAGCAACAACATACAGAGACACTTAAATACACTTTCAATGTTTGTTTCTTTGCTTTTGTTCATGACTGGTTCCTGTGTCTATGTTGTTTAACTGGTTAATTTTTGTTGCTTTTTGTTGTTTTGCTGATGTTATTCATTTGCTCTTTATCAAATGTGCTTCTGCCCAGTATGTCCTATATTTAAACCTTACCTATTGTCCCTGTGATGGTTCGGGTATATAAGGTTAACTCTATTTTGTGTGTTGCTTTCTGTGTCTTGGGTAAGTTTCTTTACTGTGTTGTGTGTTGTTTTCTTTGGTGTTTTGTGTGGTTGAGTTGTCTGCTGATTTCATTGTTGGGTTGTTTGAGAGGGATGTTAGGGCTCGTCGTAGGTTGGTTGAGCTTCTTGTTTCTGAACCTGAGATTAGGTTAGCTATTGTTAATGCTGTTCTTAGGGAGGTTGCTCTGAAGTCTGATATTGAGGGTTTGGGAGGGGAACTTCGTGAGGAGTTGGAGAAATTGAGGAGAGAGTTTAGGGAGGAGTTTAAGGGGGTTAGGAGGGAATTTCGTGAGGGGCTTGAGAAGGTGAGGCTTGAGCTTAGGGATTACGTTAATTTGAGGATTGGTGAGGTTGGGGATTACTTGGTTAAGTACATTGATGGTAGGGTTGCTGATCTTCATAGGAGAATTGATGATCTTGGTAGGTGGTTGAGGGCTACGTTAGTTGCTGTATTGCTAACCCTTATCTCTACAGTGCTCTCACCACTTGTGCTGAAGATCCTCGGTATTCTATGAGCTCTAGCACATTTCTTCACTGAAGTAATTGCTTGAGAGGTTTCTCAAGTTCACTAGCTATGTACTTCCTATACCTATGGATTAGTTTAAAGAGTCTTACAGGTCCTTGCTCAGCTGCTACCTTTAGTAGAGATCTCTTTGCTTCTTTCCTTAGGTGTTTTAGGGGTACTTGCTGACCTGCTATGGCTCTCTCTATTGCTTTACTAGCTTCCTCTGTTAGCTTCTCAATGTATTTTCTCAAGTCGCTCTTTACTACTTGTGCCTTTTTCAGTGCTTCCAATATCCTGTACTCTATTGTGTGTGGTATTGTGTGGAGTATTAGCTGTATCTTGGTTCTCTTACTTTCTCCTTGTCTTTCACGTGGGTTGTACCTAATACCTAGCTCATTTAGTAGTTTCTCGAGACCTAGCTCTCTATCAAGTACGTCCATTTCATCGATTAGGAGGTGTAGTTTTGTAGGTTTCAAATTGTGTGGTAGTTCCTTAATCATGCTGGTGTGACACCAGGTGTAGGGTCTTCCCACGTACATGCCTCTCTCTATAGCTATTACGTAGTCCTTCGCGATGGTGAGTACTCTAGTTGCTCCACCGTAAGCCTCCATGTAGATTGGATCTCTGTCTCTAGCCTCTACGAGCACTCCGTGACATAGAATTCCGTGTCGGAGCTTACCCTCACTTATGTAAGCTATTCTCACGGTGTTTTATTTGCTGTGTTTCGGATCTACTATGCTTTCTTCTAGTGTGTAGAGTGTTAGTAGGTCTTCTACTAGGACTATCTTCGTTATTTCTCCTATCCTCATGTACTCTCACCTTGTCTCATCCTTGACTAGGCAAATTGTCTTAGATCGGCTTGTACTGTGTATACTAGCTCTGTAGCTTCGTGTATAGGTACGGTATCTACAATTACCTCGCTGTTTCTTCTACATACCCTATGTACTGCACCTGGTAGGTTCTCTTGCTCAGTCACCCCCAGTAGCTTATTCAGTAGCTCTATGCTATGTGTTGTGATGATTAGCTGTCTACTTCCTCCCTTTAACCAATTTGTTAGTCTGCTCAGTATCTTGTCTTGTAGTGCTGGGTGGGTGTGGTTTTCTGGTTCTTCGAGTATTACTATGTCTTGTGCTGATGCTACTGCTATCTCCACTCCTACTAGTACCTTGTATCCATCACCGAGGAGTGAGATTGGTACGGGTTTCCTCGCCCCTCTTCTGTATGCCATTAATTTTGGTTCTCCCTTCCTCACCTCAAGCTCTATTCTCTCAATGTACTTACCTGTATCTTCCTCTAGGTACTCATTGATTATCTTCGACGTTCCCAAGCTAATACTTCTATTGTATAGTTGCTCCAATCTACTTCCTAGTGCTACGGTCTCCCAGCTTGAAATCATTAGGCTTGATGTAGCTACTTCACCTCGTGACCTAGTCAACTTCTTTATTCTAAAGCTTATTTCTTCTCCATGTTCTCTTCTCACTACTTCGTACTCACAGGTATTGGAATTGAGTTTTGTTCTTACCTTCACCTTACCTTCTTCTCTGCGTAACCTGACTTCGGTGATCTTACCTTCGCTTAGCTTCGCTACTAATCTACATGTCTGTGCTCCTACATGTATTAGGTACTCGTGTGCATCGTAGTATAGTGGTCTTCTCCTGTGTATTAGGTAGTGGAGGACGTTATCGCCTAGTGCTGATTTTAGGCTATTTGCTGTTGCTGCTAGGTATAGTGCTTCCGCTATGGATGATTTTTCCTGTACTGTTTGGTCCTACTATGATGTTTATTCCTGGTTCGAGTTTTAGTGCTAGGTCTCTTATCCCTCTGAAGTTCTCAATACTGAGTTCCTTAACGTACATTTGCTTTCACCTATGTCTCTGCTCATTACTATCCTCTGCTTTCTCCTCTATTTTGCCTTTGCTGTTTCCTCCTGTAGTCTCTTGATTAGTACGTAGAGGTTGTGTAGTGTTAGGTCTCTTGTGTTTTGTCTTAGTGTTTCTGGTGTGTGTCTTCTACATATTGGGCATTTGCAGGGTAGTTTCTCTAGTTGTGTTAGCTTGACTCTTCGGTAGGTTTGTGGTGTGTAGTATAGTCTCTTTGCTGCGCATATTATGAATGTCTTTGCGTCCATAGTATTTACTCCTGCTCTGAGTAGTACTGGTATTGTTGTTGGTCCTGTTGTTCCTAGGACGTGTATGAGCTTGTCTTCACCGTAGTTTGACCTCAGTGTTTTTGTTATTGTTGTGAGTAGTTTTCTTAGTCGTTCTCTACTATGGACTATTGGTACTAGTGATCCTATGGTGTATCCAGGTACGTCACCTACATCCATACCTGCTACCTGTCTCAGCTCTTGTCTTAGGTACTTTAGGTAGAGTTCCAGTGTTTCTCTATTGACTGCGTGTACTGGTGCTAGGATCACCATGTACTTGTCTCTCTTCCTGTGGTAGGCTTGTGCTGTGTTCCTTGCTGTTGCTCTCAATCTCTTCTCTATCTCAGCTAGGTGTGTTATTGGGTTGTCGTGTAGTTCTCTTGAGAGGGGGTAGTCTAGTGGTATTGCTAGGTCTGCTCTAATTGCTTCCTGCGTTCTCAGGATTAGTTCCTGTGGTGTCTCATCTTCTAGCTTGAGGTCTATTGGTGGGTCTGGTACTTGTCTTCTCTTTGATGCTAGTTTCCTATGGGTGTCCTGTATGAGTAAGTATCCTCCTGAATCTGCTAGTACTATGAGCTTCTCGTATCTCCAGTACCTGTGTAGTCCCCCTACTCTAGCTATTTCCTGAAGTAGGTTTGGTCTCTTGAGTATGAAGTACGTATTCACCATTACTGTCTCGATTCTTGGGTAGTCTGGGTACTTGAGGTGTATTTCCCAGTATGGTGGTGTGTTTCCTCCTGCTCCTATGTTGTGTACTGGGAAGATTGCTGGTGTCTCTAGTACTGAGTACCTCGTCCTCAATCTCAATCTCATTCACTAGTATTGTGCTCTACGTGGGATAAAACAGTCAGCTATGGTTGAGTACGTTTATAGGTTGAGATCTCATGTCTATACTTGGTGGATTTATCTTGAGTGAGGAACGTAAGAGTTGGAGGAATAGGTACGTTAGGTTTTTGGGTAAGGAGTGGAGATTACCCATACTCATAGAATTCCTCATTGGTATCTTCCTGTTCATACTTGGTATCATGATCTTCCTTCTGTTTAGTCCTGAAGTACTTGATATCGTTGGTATGCTCATATCTATGGTTGGTATTCTAATTTCCCTAAATAGTGCTACCAGAGGTGATGTTGATGAGGTACATAGGACTTTACTCAGAGTTGAGGAGAGATTGAGAGCTATTGAGGATTTATTGAAGGAGTTAATTGAGGAGGTTCATAGGTTGAGGAGATCTTAGGTACTTCACCTTGTTTTGTGGGTAAAGTAAATTACTTGGTCTTTGATACTTTGTTTGAATGGTGATTACTGTGAGTAGGTACCTCGAAGTTCTCAAGAAGGTTGCTGAGCTGTATAGGGGTGGTAAGTTCGATGTTGTTGCTGCTTATGCTGGTAGGTGGGCTATTGAGGAGCTTCTCAATGACTTTAGGACTTATCTCGAGGGTCATGCACTGAGTTCTAGTACTGTTAGGTCTTATGTCTGTCTTCTCCGTACATACCTCATTGGTAGGGATGTAGGTGCTGGTAGTGAGTCTAAGCTTCGTACTGCTCTAGCTACACTCAATGAGTTTCTCCGTAGTAAGGGTATTGAGAATCCTAGTGATTTAGTGGAGACTGTTGCTGATGCTCTAGCAGATTACTTTGCGTAGCTAGGTTACGAGTCTCTTAATCCACTTCCTCAATGTTAATTCACCTGTTTTTGTATCTCTTACCAGTACTCCTCTCTGCTCCAGCATCTCTATGTACTTATCACTTAGTTGTTCCCACTTACCTAGTTCTGGTACTAACTGTATTGGTACTGTAGGTAGCTCGATTACCTCCTTCATGAGTTCGTGTATGTAGTAGACCTTGTCTATTCCTGCTAGACAGGCATAGAGGTAGAGCACTGCTGTTTCTGGTTTGAATCCACCTGTTGCATTGAGTAGTACTCTGTAGCCTGCTCTCCTCAGTTGAGGGATGGCTGTGGTTAGTATGTCTAGTAGGTTGTGAATACCCTCCTCGAAGTCTATACCTAGTTTCTGAACTCTAGTAGCTTCGACATACGGTATGTTCCTTATCTGTCTTAGGTAGTGCTCCAGTATCTTTGCACAGAAGTAGCATGTTCCGCTATCTGTTGTGATTAGGAGTACGTACTCTACCCTACCTTTTGCTAGGTAGTTCCACATTGCATTTAGCTCTGCGCTGTACTTTCTGGGGTTTTGTGTGAGTACTTCATATGCTCTCTTGAATTCTGTTGTTCCTGGTGATGCCTTGTTACCTGCTTCTACGTCATCTGGTGAGTTGGGTAGTGATCGTGACCATCGTACATATGGTTCACCTAGTTCCTGAGCTATGTTCCTTACAATGCTCGTACCTACTGTAACTACGTGTGCTTCAGCACCTACTCTACTAGCTCTAGGAGGTATGTGGGGATATGCCAAGGTTCTTCACCCACTACTTAAGTTACTGTGTGTTTCTTGTCAGTGAACCCAATGCTGGTGCTTCATTGTCGCTTAGTTTCCTGAGATGTGAATTCTCTTCGAATGGTCTTGGATAACTTTATCCAGTTCAGGAGTTTGGTGTCTGGTGTAAGCAGTAGCATGGATGGTTCTTCATATGTTTCCTTTGGTTGAGGTAGTACGTACGTTGTTAGGTCTTTCCTCACTACTTCACCTACTTTGATCTTCGTGATTAGGTAGGTGTAGGTTAGTGCTGTTAGTAACCACGATAATGCTCTGTATGTCGTAGTGTGTGTCTTACCCAGTACTTGATCTGGTTTGGGGTACCTTATGAGTGCTACGTGTATGCCGTACGTACTTGCTACCTGTGCTAGCTTGGTATCTGCCGTTATGAGGTATGGTTCAAGTACTAGTGCATTCTTCCTAATGTACTCTCCACAGCTCCGTACTATAACTACATCGCTACTACACTCCTTATCCTCAATTGAAGGGATCTCTATGTGTGGTGTACAGCTTCTCTGTAATTGAATTTCGTAGAGTGCAAGCTGTGCTCTTCTACCTTCCAGTCCTGGTACTCCCTGAAGTATTGTCATTACCTTGGTAGGTAATCCAGATATTGTCTGTTGTATAGTGCTTAATTCCCTACCTACTCTAGATCTCGTGACTGCGTTTGCTATCTCTTCAAGTGCTTTACTGCAGATTCCTGTTAGTGTGTATCTCCAGGTATCTGTAGGTAGTTCCTGAAGGAGCTTGTGTACAGTACCTGTGTAGTACGCTGATGTATCGAAGTAGAGAATGGGTTTTCTGATGCTTTTTCCACTGTACTTCAGTACTTCATCTCTCAACGATTGTACTGCTGTATCGCTCACTATACCTGAGTACAGTAGACAGCACCTAGCTACATCTCTACTACGTTGACTTAACCAAGTTGGTTCTCCACGTAGATTCTCAATGTAGATCCTTGGAACGTCAGTACTTAGGTCAATTGTCGCTAGGTCTATCCAGTAACCTCTATCTGGTATGGAGAGTATGAGTTCGCTACAATTCCTACGTGTGTAGTATGTTAGTACTGCTACTAGGTCACTAGTCGTTACGGTTGTTTCATTGAACATGGTTAGGATAGTAGCTCAATCTTCACTCTAAGTGGTATCTTTCTGTTTGGTGCTGCTAGTCCTGATATCAGTGCTTCACCAATGTCTAGGTCAGGTAGCATCTCTACGTCTTGCCTAATGACAGACTCACAGCTTCTCTGTATCTGTTCTTGATCGTAGAAGTTCGTTACTCTGAGCGCTACTATTGTGCTGCATTGTGATAGTACAGTCATGTCTACTCTAGCTGGTCTCTGAGATATTATACAGAGTCCAAGTCCGTACTTCCTACCTTCAGTAGCTATCTTCCTCAAGATAGGTAGTGTCGTGCTCTCTCTAGCCTCTTCACCTGCTGGAGCATACCTATGAGCTTCCTCAATGATGAGAAGCAGTAGGTCACCTTGTTCAGGTCTGTGTACCTCATCGAGATCTGGAAGTTCAGTACCTAAGCTCTTACTCAGCTCCTTGATGTAGTGTGTTGGCTTTGTTACACAGACTGTGAAGATCTTGTTTAGTAGGTGCGTGATAACTGGTTCAGGGTCTTGAAGTACTCTATGGAGGTCTATGCAGGTTACTGATCTCGGCTCTAGTATCCTCAGTATGAGTGCTGTCTCTATGGTGTGTCGGTAGTAGGTTGATACGTAGGTGCTCTCTATGATTCTAAGGTCACGAGCAACAGAAGCTATTGACTGTGGGTGGTAACCTAGCTTCCTAAGTTCATTAAATACATCTCCCGACCCTAGTAGGAGCTGTGTTATCATCGATACATCATAGCAGTTCTCACCGAGGATCTGCTGCATACCAGACTCGAGATACTGCGTAGCTATGTCCTTAACTATGTCACTGAAGTAAGCTGATACACCCCTCCTAATAGCTAGTAATGTGCTAAGTGGTAGTAGTCTGGGTAGGTATAGGTTCATGAGGAGTACCCTACTACCTAGGATCTCCTTAACGAAATCTACCTCACTTGATAGTACAGCTGGGTTCTTAACATCAATCACCGCAATCTCTTCGAGAGGTACCTTAACTTGCTCGCTCAACTGCTCACTCAATGCCTTCAGCTCACTCTCTGAGGCATATGGTACTAGCACAGTTATCTTGAGATCACTACGACCTAGATCACTCCACAATTTAGATATTAGCGGTGTTGTACCACTCTCAACTAGTCCAAGACCTGTGTACTGACCCATGGGATCTAGTACCAGTACCTTACCCCTACTGTAGCTCTTGATGAAGCCATAGATCAGTCTCTTAGCTGTCTCCGTCTTACCAGCACCTGTCTGCGCTAGTATAGCTACGTGGTAGCACAATTTCTTAGGTACGAGGTAAACCTTGACATTTCTCTCATACGATAGGGTCCCCATGTAGATACCACACTTCATGTACTCATCTCCAAGTGACTCTGTGTGAATTACCTTCTCGAGAATCTCTGGACTCGGTCTAAGGACTAGAGATGTTGGTTGTGGTGGTATGTCTACACTGACTAGTTTCCACCTACAATCTTCTTCCTTCCTCAGTACACCTAGTAGCTGCAGCGTAGCTGTATAGGACTGTAGTTGCCTAGCTATCTGACTACCGGGTACCTGCTCAATTACCTTCCTAATTATCTCCGTTATGGCTTGAAGCTCTGTACGCTCCCTAGCTAACTGAACTAATTCAGATACTGAGGGTTGAACAGGAGATTGATATGGTCTTAAGTTAATTACCCTACAGAGGTAGTGCCTACTAACTGTCCTATCCTCAATGAAGAGGAGAGCACCTAGACCAACAACCTCACCAAACCCCATGTATAGCTGAGCGTAGACTGTTCTATGATCTCGTACTCTAGAGACAATACCGATACCAATACCTAACTCAGTACTCTGAGACATACCCAAAGACATACCTCCTAGCTGTGAAATATCTGTGTACTAATGTAAGTGGTATTACCCTAAGTCTGAGGTACCTCTCGAGTACGTTAATGAACTCCCTCTCACTAGGTCTAATCCAGGAGTAGTAGTCAGCCATTAGTATGGGTGCAGGATACCCATGTACATTCACCTTGGATAGTGCAAGCACGTACCTAAGCGCTCTCTCTAGTTCGTCTTTCCTCAACTCTAGGTAGGCTGGGTACTCAACCCTTATGGGTGCTCTAATGGTTAGTAGTGACAGTGCTTTTCTAAGGGTACCTGGTTGGGCATGTACTTCTCCTAGGATCTTGCTCTTGATGTAGTCTAGTGATTTAATCTCATCTAGGAATAGGTACGTGAACCTAATGTCGTATGGTCCTGCAAGTCCTCTATCCACGCTGTACACTATGTTACGTAGCTCTGTAGTGTAGTAACCGTAGTCTAGAGCTATCCTCGATAGTGAGTATGCTGTGTTTGGTAGCTTATCTACATGAAACTCAACCAACTTACTACGCTTGAATCGAGGTGCTGATGACTCAGGTATTCCGTCTATGAGCAAGCCCTCCGTCGCCATCATGGTTAGTAGCTCCGCATCGGATATCCGTAGTTTAGTTCTGTGCTCTCTCACGTACTCCATAGCTACCCTAGTAGCGACGTAGTGCTCATCCACCGTAGCTCCTCGATAGGCCTCTATTAGCTGATTAAGCGTATCAAGCACGTAGACCGCGTGCTCAGTAATAGGTTCCTCATAGTACCTAACAACAGCATCCTCAAGCATGTTGCTAGCTCTCCTCACATCTCGTTGTAGCTCACGTACTAGTGACAGAACGGAGTACCTAATGAATAACCTACTCCTCCTAATATCTTCGAGAACCCCCATTGGGAATACACAGCTATCTCTACCTAATTCGAGGAGCTCATGTAGTATTGCTACGATTATCCTGGACGATACGTACCTTCTCCTACCTCCCTCCTCACTAGGCCTCACTGCACTGTAGTCATCCCTTACCTTTCTAAGGAACTCTACCACATCATCTTCATTCCAGCCAGCAACCATGAGTATCCTACGTAGAAGATCCTCAGGTATGTCGTAGGTACTCCTATCGTACTGAACTAACTGATGTACTAGTGGTCCATGTCTCAACACGAGAATCGGTCCAGTGAAGTATTTAGCAAGTCTCTCCTCTCTAGCTACCTTGAGCATTGTCGCTACTTCGAGTAAGTACCTGGCAGCTTCGTGAAATTCCTCCTGGGAGTAGAGTAGAATTGCTACAGGACCTATCCTGTCACTCCATGGAATTCTGATCTCTTCACGAACTTCCCCACCAAGGACCTTCCTGCTGTAGATAGCTATCTTTGTTGCAGATACGTACTTCTCCTTTGAGAATACGTACCCAGCATCAATAGCGTAGACGCCAGGAACCTCTTCACCGTGAAGCACCTTGAGTAAGGTATCTAGGTTAGTGAGGAGTTTGCTGAATCTCTCTATAAGGTGTCGAGACCATGCTAGGACTGTGTACAGTACTGGGTCTAGTACTATGGGTTGTGGAAGAGAACTCACGTATGCAACCTCCAGCTCGATCTAGATACCGAGGAACTACCTAATGTAATCTACTCCCTTCCCCAGACAATCTACCTGTGATATAGTTTTACTCACACCTAACTACGTAGGATATGTGTGGTTCACTAACGGGTAGAGTGAGTACGTACTTACCGCATCCAGCAGCTGCTAACTGACCAACACCCATGTACTGACCAAGTATCAGTAACTGAAGAGCTAGCATACTAATGCTTTTTCTCCAGAAGGATTGCTGCACCTCGTACACGAAGTAACCCCTAATGAATGTTCCGAGAACCCTCCTCTCATCACTAGCAATCATGTACTTACGTAGAACAACCTTACTCCTATGTGCGTATACCAACTTCGCATTAGCCCTAACAGCATCCCTAAGCTCTCTAGCTTCAAGCACTGAGAGTACTTGACCAACCCTGTGAAATGCAGCTAATTGACTATACCTCCTAGCTAAATTCATCACAATGGCGTGTAGTGGCGGCTCAGTTACTACCTGACGATTGTGCACTACCATGGTTGGTGTCGTGAAGTTCAGGACTATGTACCTAGGCCTTAACTCCCTAAGAGCAATTGCCTTCTTCTCAACTCTCCTCAGTAAATCATCACTTAGCACGGTAGTGGGTATTGGTTCCCTGATGATACCAGCATCGTCCCTATAGACTACCTGTACTGAACCCGTAAAGGGGTCAATTCTGAGAATTCTTGAGATAAAGAACCTCCTCCTCTCACCATACCTAGCATCCATACCTAGACCCAACATACCACACTTCAGTAGTGATAGTATGATCACTGGCTCACATCTAAGCTCAATCAAGTACCTAGGTGCTAGCAAGTAGAAGCCAAATACTATCTCACGACCACGGATGATAGCTGGTTCAACTGAGTAAGGTCTCGATACACCAGCTCTTGCACCTCTCTTAGCGAAATCAACATCATAGTCACAGCTCCTACTCTCGAAGAAGTGGTAGTAGATGCACCTCCCTCTCATGCAGCAACCACTGCAGTTTCGAGAACCAGTAACACAGCACACACTACGTAGAGCAGAACCAATCATCCCTCTAGTAGCAAATCCAGTGAATCCCCTCGGTCTAGTGTAGTCTCTAGCTAGAACACCATGTACGAGGTACAGAAGCATCTAACATAGTTCACGGTGAGAAAACCTATGTAAGTTAGTGCTACGTGGAGTTCGGTGATGGTGATGGTGTGAGGCTTGGTTTACTCCCCGTTACAGTGTACGCTAGGGATCTCGTTGATTACCTCATATGCCCTCACCGCATATACTTAAGGAGGTACCTGTACCTACGTGGAGTAGTTACGGAGTACATGAGTGTTGGTGGTGAGGTACATAAGCTCCTGTACATGTACCTTCAGGGACGTGACGTTGGGAGGGAGCTGGTTAGGTACGGGATTGATGTGGGTAAGTTACGTGAGGTCTATAGTGAGCTTAGGAAGTTAGGTGATGTGGAGTGTGAGGTCGAGGTAGGGTATGGGCCGCTTGCTGGTTCCATAGATTTGCTCGCTGGTGGGGTCCCTGTAGAGGTTAAGTACAGTACGAGACCTAGGTTCGGTGATGTGGTGCAGCTTGCATTCTACGTACTCTTACTGGAGCTCTCGAAGGGAAGGAACATATCTCGAGGTTACTTACTGTACCTCCCCTCCTGTAATCTCATTGAGATCAAGGTTGAGAGTTGGTTAAAGAGACTTGTTCTCGAGTTTTGTAAGGAGGTTCAACTCATTAAGTTAGGTCTCGTAGATTCTAGTCCTCGGTCGAGAAGAGCTTGCAAGGGGTGTGAGCTAGGTATGTACTGTAAATTCCGTGGTGAGGGGGGTGCCGAAGAGAGGTCTCTGGCTTCTCGTAGGTAGGTACAGGGTAGGTGCTGAGAGTGAGCACCTCTACGTTCAGGAGCTTGATACCGGTAAGCTAGTGTATAGGAATGTTGCTCCTAGATTGTTGAGTAGTGTCTTGAGTACTGACCAAAGTCTCTTCACATCATCTGCTATCTGTCTACTAACGAGATTTGAAGTACCATTGGTAGTTCTCTCTCGTGACCTTACTCAAGTTCTCTACTACGTTTACTGTGATGTATCTCCAGGGCTCTACAGCGAGATACTACTCAATCAGTACCAAGCTCAGGTAACCGACCTCATGCTTACGCTTCAGAAAAATCTACTAACTACAGCACTCAATTCCATAGCTAAAGCACTCGCCATCTACGGTACACGCCTAACTAGGCTTCTCCCAGTAATTCGAGCGTATAGAGCGCAGGTGGAGTGTAGTGAATTAAGTGAGGTACCTGAGCTAGATCAGGAATTCCTCAGTACCTTCCTTGAGTACGTGGCTAGAGAGCTAGATCTAGAACCTAACTACGTGAGTGATCTACATCAGAAACTACGTACCATTGCCTGTGGTGAAGTACTTGCTGAAGTAGTTAAGGTAGGTCTTCAACCAGACATTGGATTAAGAACTGAACCGCTGGCCCTACTTGACGTACTTAAACCACTTACCTATATACCGACACTTAAGACAGTACTTGATGTGTATGTAGTGAGTGGTGAGGTACCTAACCTACGTAATGTAGTCAAGAAGCTCTATGAAAACATATACTGTACACGTTACAGGTGTAGTGATCAGGTAAGTAACTACGTGTGGTTCTTGAAGCAGTACCTAAGGAAATTACGTGAGTGGTTTAAAGAACTAACATCAGAGGTACCTACTCTAGAGCTGTATCCAGTGCTAGAGAAACCATAGTTTCCTCGATTCAATAGCTACATCACCTAGACCTAACTTCGCAAATGTAGTTACCCTATGCGGGTACAGGACAGTATTTGGTAGCTTAGTCCTGAGGATACAGGTACCCCAGTGAAGCTGAGCTAACCAATAGACATCTCTGGAGAGTGCTACAACATCAACATCCTCCCAAGACCAAGGCTCAACAACCTCCACAACAACAGGTCTCGGAGTAGCACCAAGGTGAGTAACCTCAGCATCGGGAATACCTAGAGTAGCAACAACAACCCTACTACTACCCAGCCTAATCCAGGTACCTCTCCAAGGTTGCTGAGTTCTACCACCCATGAGGTTCAGCAACCTAATGGGTACAGACTTCATGACAGAAACCATGACATACCTATCAATACCGAGATCACGAAGAACCTTCCTCAAACTATGAACCTCAGTAAAGTGGTATGGACCATCCCTATGAATGACAACTAAACCACCACGGTACCTATCCTGGAGTACTTCAGCAACTAGATCGCCAACTTCAGGAGCAATCCTCTCAAGCGATGACCTCCTACAGAACCACTCAGTACAACCACTAGACCTATCGTAGACGACAGTAGACACAACACCACCACCCACATCAAAACCGATGTAGAGATCACCGTAGAGACCACTGCGAACAGCCCAAGGAATACCACCACACTTAGCAAAGACACCAACAGCAACATTAGCCAATACAACACCTCTAGACCTCAGGTACTTAACCGTGCTGTGAGTAACCATTTGACTGGGAATACCATGACTAGCAATAACCTGCTTGAGGGGTATGTATGGATCGTCAGAGAACTGAACAGTGAATTCATCAGGGACGGTACACAGCACGAGATCAACATCGTGGATAGACCTAGCTAACTCAATAGCCTCACCATATGAGCTAAACTCAAGAACATCGAGAACTGTAACCTCACAACGAAACCACTTATCCAAACCACCGAAGACACCAACACCCTCAATTAAGTTCCTGAGAAACTCCCTAAACTCAGACCTCAAATCCCTATAAACCATACACAACATTGTTAAGCTAGGTAAGGACCTAAATGGACCATAACCAAGTTTGAATGCTTGCAGCGGATCTAGAGCGGTACCACTAGAGAACTCGAGTACAGGTCTAGAGAATATACCCCACCTCATCAAGTAAGTAACTACGTGAGGTATCGATATCAGTAACCACACAGGTACACACTCTGTGAGTAGACTTAGATACGAAGTACTTAGGTACCTTCTGAGTAGGGACAGAGCTACGTTAAGTGACCTACTCGGAGTATTTGGTCCACCGATAGTGGATGTTCTTGAGAAGCTGAAGAGGGAAGGGTACGTAGTAATTGAAGGTAATACCGTTAAGTTGAGGGAATTAGCTAGGGAGGTTCTCACAGCACAGATACTTAAAGGACCAAAGCTAGTTCTCATTCCAAGAAACACCGAGAGCGCCACAGGAGGACCTACACTAGGTAGCTTCGCTGTGAAATTACCATCGAGAAACTACCGTGGAGTACCAAGGATGGAGATTACGGTACTACATCTAAGCTACGTAACTACTGAGCAGTTGCTGGAGCTAGCTATCGACATCAGAAAGGTGTACAGTACCTTCCCGAACTGCGTGAGAGAACTTCAGCACCTAACTACACTCGTGAGGTACGTGAAAGCACATAGAAATGAACTTATTAGGTCAATAGCACGTGAAATCGAGGCATTTATAGCATCAGTACGGTCATACCTCAGTAGGTGGAACTCACTAAAACCAGAGACCAGGGAGGAAGCTATCAAGTACGTGAGGAGCTACGGTGAGAAGCTGAGTAAGTTGATTACAGAGCTCTCGATAGTTGGTTCTAAGAGCGGTAATTAACTAGAGGTTAACCAGTTCTTCAAGCTACGGCTCAACTTAATCCACCTACTCAAATAATCACTAGATCCAGTCTTCACAATGATACTCAATGGAGGGTCACTACAGCAATCTAAGCTCCTAGATATCGGTCCAGGAACCATCACAAACTCAAGATCTCTCGAACGAACCTTAATAGCTGATAAGAGGTACGTCAGTACAGTGAGTACAGTACCTACAGACTTGAAGCCTATATCGACCTCAGATGGTATCTGCTTTGGAGTAACGAGCTGAATAGGAAGACCGAGTAGATCACTAGCAGAAGCAACGTCTTCCCTCGATGTTATTAGGATCGGTGTCACTCCTATACCGAACTGTGCTCTAATAGCTCTAGACAGTCTAAAGTAGAGACTAAATACACCAATACCAACACCAATACCCAACGTGACCTCAGTAATGGGTAGTACCTTAGATGCATTGAGTAGATCGTGAAGTCCCAGAATAGTACGAGCTAACTCGACATCTATTAAGTACTCACTAACCCTAAGACCAAGAGACTTAATGAAGTTCACCTGCAACTCATCAGGTAGAGGATTGTGTTCGTGAAGCAGCCTCACTAGGTTCTCCTTAACATGATCAGGAATAGCAAAGTACGTAGTCTGTATCCTAGCTCTAAAGCTATGAGCTACAGAGAGCCAGTACCTAGCAAGAGAGTGACAGCAACCATACCACAGAGCTGTCTCATCAAACACTACAATAGGTAACCTCGAACCAGGTAGTGCGTATAGAGACTCGAGAAACTTAGCAAAGGAGTACTTCAAGTCAGCAAAAGCAATATCCTCACCACTAAAGTGAAGACTCCACCACACAGCAACATCAAGTGGTAGTGAGCACCAAGACCAAGTACCTCCTCGACTTCTCACTAACCTAAGTCTCTGTCCACTAAGTGAAATACGTAGTATAGACTCATCACCACATGAAATCTCAAACTCATCACTAACACTAAGCAAGTACGTAACTACAGGTAGTAAGTCACTAGACCTAATTCGTATTATCATACCTTCCTCTCGAGAATAACTATGTTTGAGTAGTACTTAGGAATATCAGTGAAAGGTAGGTTCTCAAACTCACGACTTCTAAGCGATAGATATGTCACGTACTTAGCATCGATATCGGTAGCTAACTTGTAGAGAGCTATGGACATGGGCTTAGTACCAGCAGTAACATCAACAACACGAACTAGATCTCCATACCTCTCTACAACCCTCTTACGGAGCTTACTCCAGATATCGTAGATATCAAATGGATCGACCTCAACATAATCAACTTCAGGAACTTCCCTACCAAAGTACGTAGCAACCTCACGGAGACAACGCCCAATAGAGTCAATGAACCTAATAGTGTTGGAACTAGCTCCAAGCAAGACATACTTGATACGTAACCTACGTAACTCATCATGCATGAGGTAGTGAGCATACACATTAACAACAACAATAGGTGTAGCACCAACACAAGTAATTAACACAGCATTTGAATCCGAACTCATAGGACGAACTCCCTCTCCAAAGACTCCCTTTCACCGTAATCCTCATGACAAATAACCATAGATCTACTAGAGCAAGAACTACACAGAGGGATAACCAGTACGTGAACCCTGTACATGCTAGACAAGACCTTCAACCTAAGTACTAATTCACTAAGTCTACCTGGAGGTATATCAAGCTCAAAGACACTGTACTGAACCTCACAACCACCAAAATCACGAAGAAGTTCCCTCAACCTAACTCTACACTCCTCAGAATCCGTATCGTAGCAGACAATAACCCTAACCATACAGGAGATATCTAGAGACCGAACCTTGATATATCTTTAAGTAAATCTCAGTAGCGATGGTTAGGTACTACAGGATAAGGAAGGTAGGTAAAACACTAACTATCGAGGTAGACCTAGCTACATTGAGAAAGTACTTACCGAGAGAACGAA
>Ga0180301_10000096_pt1 | contig 59497 bp, 66 predicted proteins | sample GuaBasSediGuay16_FD_121797 | JGI IMG/M metagenome (GOLD analysis project Ga0180301, IMG submission 121797) | Subseafloor sediment microbial communities from Guaymas Basin, Gulf of California, Mexico - Guay16, Core 4569-2, 12-15 cm | ecosystem: Environmental > Aquatic > Marine > Hydrothermal...
AAAAGAAATAAAAGAAATCAAAAAAGAAGAAATAACAAAAGAAAGTAAAGAAATCACAGAAAATAAAGAAAAAGATAAAGAAATCAAAAAAGAAGAAATAACAAAAGAAAGTGAAAAAATCACAGAAGATAAAGAAAAAGATAAAGAAATCAAAAAAGAAGAAATAACAAAAGAAAGTAAAGAAATCCCTAAAGATGTTATTGAAGAAGCAATGAGGATAAACAAAGAAGTAATGATAGAGCAAACAAAAAAAAACGCTAAACCTGAAAAATCCAAAATCGAAGAACCTGAATTGCCCAAAAGTGCGGGTCAAATTATTGAAGAAGCAATGGCGCTTAACAAAAAGCTTGCGCAAGAAAAAAAATTAAAAGAGACTACCATACAAAAACATCAACCAAAAAAAGAGAGGATACCTACAACAGAAGAGTTATTAAAACGATTGCAGCAGAAGGGTACTCTTAAAAAAAGCACTAACAAAGTTCCTACAATAGCAGAACTTGCTGAAGCAAAAAAGAAGAAGGAACAAAAAAAATATAATTATAATTGGAGGGAATCAAAATGGAATATATATATGCAGCAATGTTACTTCACAAAGCTGGAAAAGATATCAATGAAGAAAACATCAAAGCAATCCTACAGGCAGCACATGTGCAAGTTGACGACGCTCGTGTAAAAGCACTAGTTGCTGCTCTCGAAGGTGTAGACATTGACAAAGCCATTGAAAAAGCAGCTGTTGCCACAACAGCACCCGCAACAGCCCCTAAAGCGGAAGCTGGAGAAGCCAAAATAGAAAAGAAAGAGGAAAAGAAAGAAGAAAAACAATCAGAAGAGCAAGCAGCAGCTGGTCTTGGGGCATTATTTGGCTAATTTTTTTTAATTTTAGCCTTTTTTTTCAACATCAAGATAAGTGAGGTATGATGAACAAGAATATTCAAACAAAACTAAAAGAACTTAAAAGCGCTATTTCTGAACTTAAAGAAAAACTTAATAATACAAACGCAGAAAAACGTGCTTTAGTAGAAAAACGTAACGCCTCTGGCAGTAAAATAAGGGGATTAATAAACGAGATTAACACCAATAAGAAGGAAAGAGATAAACTTACAAACGATGTTAAAAATTCTAAAAAAGAACGAAATAAACTGAATAGCTTGATCAAAGAGAAGATTAGAGAAATCAAAAAGTTAAATGAAGAAAAAAAGGAAGTTACAAAAAAATATGGTATAACGGAAGATATTTCTAAGCTACAAAAACAAATGAATGCTCTTGAACAAAAGATAGAAACAGAGGTTATGCTTTTTGACAAAGAACAACAAATAATGAAAAAAATTAATGAAATCAAAAAAAAGCTCAATTATTTTAAAAAATTCAGTTTTGTCTGGGAGAAAATAAATACATTATCAAAAGATATTGATGAATCCAAGAAAAAAGCTGAGTCTCTTCATAAAAGTATCCAAGCTAAAGCTTCTGAATCCCAAGTAAAGCATAATAATGTTTCGAGGTTAACAAAAGAATTAAAAATAGAAAAAACCAAAGAGAAAGAGATACTCAAAAAATTAAAAGAAAAAAAAGAAGAGATAGAAATAATAAATGAAGAACTCAAAAAGAAACTTACCGAGCTTAACGAAATTAGCCTAAAAATAGAAGGCATCAAAAAAAGAGAAAAAAAGAAAAAACAACTAAAAGAGAAAAAGTCACTAGCCGAGAAAGAAGCGCTTGTTAAAGAAAAAATCAAACACGGAAAAAAACTGACAACAGAAGACATTTTAGTCTTTCAGAAAATTGAAGAAAATAATAGAAACAAATAAACACAACATTTATATAAATTAGAGACTATCACATCATATTCATCAAAAAAGATCAAAAAAATGAATGAGCGTCTAAGAAAAGCTATGATCATATTCTGCATAATCATGCTAATATATGCAATTTCCATTCTAGCGATTAATAGCTATAACGTAACAGGCTATACAGTCAAATCTACAATACCTTATGAAGAAACCACGATCTTCCTGAAATATAAAGAAAGCCTTGGTTCAGCAAAACCCATGTTAACAGAAGCAAACTTTGATGCTCTAAAAAGCAGGTTCATAGTCACGCCGGCTGCTAGCAGCAGATACTGCCAAAAAATAAAATTTGTTGACACCGGAGGTTTAATACAGCCAGGTAGAGCAGAACTGTACAATAATAAATACGTAATAAAGTTTATTGAATATAATTCATTTTTCGAATATGAGTTTGCTCTTTGCGATACTGCAAATGGAATTTCTATTAATCTAGAAAAAGTTCCAATTACATTCCTTGGGCAGGATTTCACCATCGTCAGTCAAGAAATTACTGGTATTAATGGAGAAATTAAGCTTTTGATGATTGCAGATCCTCTGTTGAGCAGTATAGGCACAACCAAGAAACTAGAGTACGACTATCTTGGTGAAAAGCATACGATTGAAAACATTGGGAGTTATGTTCAAGATGGAAGTAGGATTGCTAATCTAAGAGTAGATGGCGAAGATGTAAAATTAAAAGAGAATAGTTTTGCTATGTTAAAGAACGGTTTATATGTGGGTGTTGAAGACATTCTTATGACAGCTGCAGGCGATATTGATGATACAGTTTACTTTTACCTCGCCACAAACACAATCCAACTAAAAGATAACAACTACAAGGATCGTTCGTACTACAAGGGTGGCGCCTTTGTTGCGAATGAACACATTCCCGATTCCAGCGTTCGAATCATAGCCGATTATGAAGGTCATGACCAAATTAAAATTAAATCTATCAATTACAGATTACGTGCAAATTCTGTAAAAGGAGATATTTATGTTAATCAAGGTGAAGGCATCCGTCAACATCTAAAAAAACCAGAGGGAATGCTAACAAAATGGGATATAATCTTTGATGGATATGATACTAATTCAGAATCTTACATAGTTAAGATAACGTTTGGTGAATCACTACCAAAAGAAAAAGTTGAAAAGACAGCTCAGGAACCCCAAGAAATAATCCGCCATGCAAGAGAAAATGTTACGCAAGAAGAAATCATACAACCTGGTAAAGAAAAAGGCATGAAAAAAGATACAAAAATCTTAATCTACACAATCACAACAATCATTGTAATGGTTGTCCTAATCGTTTACTTGATAATGTATATTAGAAAGAAATAACATTATTTCTTTTCAGATTTAAAGGTTGTATAACCACATTTTCCACAGGAAGCCCTATTCTTGTGTAGAGCCATTCTTACTCCAGGTCCGCATTTTGGACAAATAGGATTCCTTAATTTATTTCCATCATATAATTTATAAGCGCTTACAGGATGTTTGGTTGCTTTTTTTCTTTCCTTTTTTGCCGCTGCTTTCTTTTTTTTTGCCATTATACCTTGACCTTTTTTTCAGTGTCTTCTTCCTTTATTTGTTCATCTGTTGTGGGCTTTTCTTTTGCCTTTTCTTTTTCATCAGATTTTGCCTTGTGTTTCTCTAAGAGTTTTTTAGGTTCCATCTGCCCCATAACTTGTTTATCAGAATAGATGTGGGCGATTACCTTAAATTTAGTATCACCGAACTTAGGATAAATATGCTTAATTATAACCAAATCCCGATCAACACCTTGCTGCTTTGCTACTGCCTTTGCCATATCTAGACGAGAAGGTGTTGCAGCTTTGACATCACATTCATAAACAATTCTTTTCCTGGACAATAGAGGCATCTCTTTCTCCTTTAGAATCTCCATCATCTCACCTTGACAGCATATTCACCTTTAACCTTTGCGTTTATTTTCTTGGCAATCTTTGAATTTTTTGGGTCTGCAATAAAAATTCTACCCTGCCAATTTGTTGATAAATCTGTGCTTTTACATATCGGACATTCATTACCTTCTACAAAAATCTTACAATTCTTACACACCTTTTTCTTTGCCATTTTTACTCAACCTTTGGTTTCTTTCTCAGACCTTTCCTCAATCCAATCAAGTCTACCAAGAGCTGGTTGCCTCATTGTTAGTCCAAATTTGGGGTTTGTAACATCCTTAAATGAAACAGCTATAATCTTTGCTCGGCATACATCCCCTATCTTTAATGTTTTCTTACTTTCTTTTCCAACCAATGATTTATCCTTACTAAAACTTACAAAATCATCCATTGTTTGGCTAACGTGAACCATTCCTTCTGTAGGACCAATAGCCATAAAAGCACCAAAATCAGTTATATCCTTAATCTTTCCAATTAAAACCTCTTGCATCTCTGGTTTGAATGTTAGCAGTTCAAATGTGGTGTAAAAGTATGAAGCTCCATCTCCCGGTATAACTACACCTTCTTCAACACTCTCAACACCGATAACATCAACTACAATCCCTAGATCTTTTGAGATGAATCCATCATATTTGTTTTTCACACGTTTCAATGTTGCTTCTTCTATAGATAAACCAAACAATTCTGGTGGAACTCTAATATGATCCCTCATCTTTATTTTATAAAACATTTTATTCCTCTAATATGACATATTTTTTTTGTCTTAAAGTTAAAAATCTAACCCCTAACTTCTTGAGTCTCGCCTTAAGCATACGATCTTGTGTTGCAACTACATAACCGTGCCTTCTGGCTAACTCCAAGATTATATCATCTACTGTTCGGTTTTCTTTGCCCTTTATAAAGCTAATGTTTTTCTGTTTTATAATAGCAAGTGCTAATTTCGCACTGTTTCTGTGTTTGCCATGTTGCACCTTAAAAATCTTTTCAAGCTCATCAATTGTTTTATCTATTATTACAAACTCACATTTAAATGGACAAACTTTCTCAATCTCTCTAAAAATATCTACTTTAAACTGTCCTGGTATCAGCAAGAAGTTTGTATCTAAGATGATTTTCATTTATGTTAAACCCAATATTTATACTTTTTATATTTATGTAAATATGTAAAATTTTATTACATTATTTATTTTTCATTACATTACTTATAAATCATGCTATGATGCGATTACTAAAACTTAATTTAGTAATTTGTTGCAAAATATTTTTTATTTTTTCATTTATTCATCATCAAATAAATCTTCTTACTTTTAATAGTATCTCCAAGGGGGTCGGGGCTTTCATTTACTATGTAAGCATTTATTTTATACTGTAATAATGCTTTAATCAATTCTTTAATATCCTTCTCTTTTGAGATTAAATGGTTCTTCTCTCCTTTTGGGCCATAACTGATTCCTGAGAAATGACAATGAACATTGTTAATCCTAGCTTTTCTTAACTTGTTTAGAATCTCATCATAGTCCCGCCTACCCTCTCTAGCCAACACATGAGCAAAGTCAACACAAATGCCACATCCTGTCTGCTTTTTCAATTTTATTAATTCGTCTAAGCTCCCAAATTGTGATATTTTTCCTGTAGTTTCGGGTGATAGTTCAACAGACCAATTCCTCTCTTTAATAATCTTCATCATCTTTATAATCTGGTTTTTAACTAATTCAAATTCTTTATCAGGATTATTTTTTCCATAATAGGCTGCATGAAATGTCACACTCCTTGCACCCATATGATGGCCACGCTCACAACTATCCAAGATACGCTTAATAGATGCTTTTACCTTTATCTTATCATTTGATGTCAGATTTATGTAATATGGAGCATGAACTGTTAACATCAAACCAAGCCTATTAGCAAGTTCTCCAACCTTCTTAGCCATATCATTTTTCATGTAAATCTGTCTGACAAATTCAACCTCCATTCCATCTTGACCACGTTCCTTTAATATTTTTAAAGAATCTAATGTATCCTTTCCACAATTACCTGCTGTCAAAAATTTGAGCACTATATCACTTCCTTACTACCTTTTTTGATAACTTCAAATCTTGTGAAGTAACGTGAAAACCTCGTGATTATAGACGAAAGAATTATACTATAAAGTATAAACAACATAACCATATTTATAACCGGCGTGAGTTTTTCTAGTGTAAGTGTTGTAACCGCTCCGCTAGCTAAAGAAAAAGCAATCACTGCAACCGCTATTCCTTTTGGTGCGTTTAAACTCATAAATATTTTTTCTTTTTCATTAAAATCTCTACGAAAAGATATATGTACTGCAACGAATCTTATGATTAAATACACCAAAAATAGCAAACATGAGAGTAACAAGAAATCTTTAGACATCAAATCAAAACGTAGATTTATTCCGATCAGCACAAATACAATAATTTCCAGAAGTTGTGTAAATGTAGCAGAGAATTCATGTAATTCTTCTTTTTTCTTTATAGTAAAATTTCCAAAGAATAATCCCAATGTTACAACAGCGATAACACCATTTCCACGCAATATATCTGTTTCTGCTATAACATAAGTTAATATTGCTGCTGTGATGACTGCCAACGGACTTAAAACATGAGCATAATATTTTCTCATAACTCTAAAAACAATTAAACCCATCAGAACACCAACACCTATGCCAACAACAATCTGAAGCAAAAATTGTTGTAATATAGCCCTTACCTCTATTTCCTGAACTTTATTTATTAATCCAATTATAATAAAAGGAATCAATACAGATATCGGTGTGTTCACTATAGATTCTATCTCTAAAGTTTTTAAAACTTTATTTTTTGTTCCTTCTTTTAGAACAGCAAAGGAAACGTCTGCTGCACTTCCAATCATCAGAGATGCGAACAACAAAGATAGAAGTACACCTAAGCCAAGTACGATATAAGTTACAGGACCTAGAAATAATACAACCAAGATTAGAAACACTATAACCAGCTTGGCAGCATTCCAAGCAAACTGGTCAAAATCACGGTATCTAAACCTAGAGCTTCCATCAAATACAATCATCACTAATGCTAAGATTGCAACAGAAGTAATAAATACTCCTCCAGATAAAGACACTGCATACTCTGAGCCAGATTTACGCAATGCATAGCCAATTCCTATACCTGAAAGCACATAAAGCAAAATACTAGGAATCCTAATCTTCTTTGCTATGATAGAACATAGAATGCCTATTAAAAGTATAATGCCAAAATAAGCCAGATTCAACATTGACAATGCTAATACCATTTTACCTCTTTTTTAAACATCGGTTAGCTATAGTATTTAAATTAGCTATTAGTATTTAAATACTTTCCTGTATAGCTTTTTAACACTTATAACTTTTAGATTTTATAGTTTTCCTATATAGCTATGTGCTAATTAATATAAAATTAAAAATCCAAAGATTTATAAAGGGCTCTAAAATCTGTAGACAAGAGGTATATTACATAAATAATATGCTGAGCAGATATAAACCAAGCCTGGAAATAAAACTTTTCCAGTACAGGTTTCTAAACCTATTTCTGGAAATATACCAGGTTATTTAGAAATACTTTAGAAAATGCCAACAACGAGATACCCAAGAAGAGGAAGCCTACAATTTTGGCCTAGAGTCAGAGCAAAGAGAGCTTTTGCTAGATTAAAAACTAAATCCCGCGGTAAAGAAACTAAACCAGATAGCTTTGCAGGATACAAAGTTGGTATGACTCATTTACTTATAACCGATAACAGAAAGACATCTACCACAAAGGGCCAGCCAATATCGGTCCCGACAACTGTTATTGAGTGTCCCCCTCTCAAAGTTGCAGGCATCCGTTTTTATAAAAACAGAAAAGTACTAACTCAAGTAAATGCACAAAAACTTGACAAAGAGCTCTCTAGAAGAATAATTCTTCCAAAAAAAACACAAAAAAATCTAAACGAAGTTGAAAAATACGATGATCTCAGTCTTGTTGTTTTTACGCAGCCAAAATTAACATCTATTGGTAAGAAAAAACCTGAGCTTTTCGAGATAACCCTGGGTGGTTCTTCTAAAGAAGACAAATTTAATTTTGCAAAGGAAAATCTTGGAAAAGAACTAAAAGTCAGTGATTTTTTTAAAGAGGGAGAGCAACTTGATTTTCATAGCGTCACTAAAGGCAAAGGTTTCCAGGGTGTTGTAAAGCGAATCGGTGTTAAGATAAGGCAACATAAATCTGAAAAAACAAAGAGGGGAGCTGTCCTTGGCGGAGAAGGGTACGGGAAAGTTGAATACACGGCTCCACAATCGGGTAAGATGGGGTACCACCAAAGAACAGAAAAAAATAAATGGTTACTTAAAGTCTCTGATAAACCTACAGAAATAAACCCAAAAGGCGGTTTTGTCAATTATGGTCTTGTTAAAAATCAATATATCTTAATTAAAGGTTCTATCCCTGGCCCCAAAAAAAGATTAGTTCGTTTTACCAGAGCTCTACACCCAAACAAAAAGATCCCTAGTGAAGCTCCTACAATTGAATATACCAGTTTAACATCAAAACAAGGCTAATCATAAAAAATGAATGCAAAGATACTAAACTTAAACGGAGAAGTAACAAAAGATATTGTTTTACCAAAACAATTCTCTGAACCAATTAGAAATGATATCATTAAGAAAGTCGTGTTGGCTATAGAGAGTAATTCAAGACAACCTTATGGTGCAAAAAAGCAAGCAGGAATGCGCCAAAGTGCTGAACTCTCAAGAAGGAGACGCAAATACCGTGGTGCTTACGGAATCGGAATTTCGCGCGTTCCTAGAAAAATTTTTTCAAGGCGTGGTACAAGAATGAACTGGGCAGGTGCAGTTGCTCCTGGAACCGTTGGCGGAAGAAAAGCTCATCCACCCAAGAATGAGAAAAACTGGACTAAAAAAATCAATATAAAAGAAAATAAAAAAGCAATAAGATCTGCACTTGCAGCTTGTGTCAATAAGGACATAGTTAAGCAGCGCGGTCACCTTGCACCTGATAATTATCCATTAATAATTGAGAAAAACTTTCAAGAGATTGATAAGACAAAAAAAGTTAAGGATATTCTAAAAAAGATAAAGCTCGAACCTGAGCTAAAAAGATGCGTAATAAAGACTGTGCGTGCTGGAAAAGGTAAGGCACGCGGTCGGAAATACAAAAAGAAAACAGGGCCTCTAATCATAGTCTCAGAAAAATGCAAGCTTGTAGATTCTGCAAGAAACATCCCTGGAATCGACATTATAGACATAAAAAACATTAACGCAAAACTACTTGCACCAGGCACTGCTCCTGGTAGACTTACTATATTTACGGAATCAGCTATAGAAAAACTAGAAAAAGAAAAGCTGTTCATATAAAAAGGTATAAAATGTATAAAATGGCAGAAAAAGATCCATACAAAATCATTAAATATCCCTTATCAACAGAGAAAGCTATCAGATTAATGGAATCTGAGAACAAGTTACTCTTTGCAATAGATAGAAAAGCAAGGAAAGCTGAAGTTAAAAAAGCAATAGAGAAAATGTTCAAAGTAAAGGTGTTAAAGGTTAACACATTTATAAATCCCGAAGGAGAAAAACGTGCTTATATAAAATTTAGTCCTGAAACACCAGCTATAGAAATTGCAACTCAACTTGGATTAATGTAAAATGGGAAAAAGATTAATACAACAGGCTCGCGGTAAGGGCGGTCCAACATACAGAGCGCCTAGCCACCGCTATAAAGGTCGTGTTAGTCATAAAACCATTTCAATGAAAGAGAGCACAGGCACTATTACAGACCTAATTCACTGTCCAGGACATTCAGCCCCATTAGCAAGGATAGAATATGACGATGGTGAGTTTTGTTTAGCAATAGCACCAGAAGGCTTCAAAGTTGGTGACTTTGTTTCAGCAAACACTGCAGAGATTGCTAACGGAAATATCGTCCCTCTAAAGGAAATCCCTGAAGGAACAGCAATATTCAATATCGAAACCAATCCTGGAGACGGAGGCAAGCTCGTTCGCTCATCTGGAACATTTGCTCGCGTAGTAGCACATATGGGTAATAACGTTATAATTCAACTTCCATCCAAAAAACAAAAAACATTGAACGGACTATGCAGAGCTTGTATAGGCATCGTTTCAGGGGGTCATCGCCCAGACAAACCATTCCTTAAAGCTGGCAATAAATACTACAAGATGAAAGCTCGCAACAAGCTTTGGCCAAAAGTATCTGGTGGAGCAATGAACGCTGTTGACCATCCATTTGGAAATGCACGTTCATCCCGTAAATCCAAAGCAAAACCAGTTCCTAGGAATGCGCCACCTGGTAGAAAAGTTGGCATGCTCAGACCCAAGAGAACTGGAAGGAAAAAAAGATGATACAAATAAAATAAATAGAATAAACCTAAAAAGGGAAAACAGAAAAAAGTAAAATAAGATACAAAACAAAAATGGCAAAGATATTCACATACCGTGGAAAAAAATTAGAAGAACTTCAAAAAATGAGCATTAAAGAGTTTGCAGAGCTTGTTCCATCAAGACAAAAAAGAAGTTTAATTCGCGGTTTTAATGATTCCCAAAAAAAAATGATAAAAAGAATCGAAGCTGGAGATAAAGATATCAAAACCCATTGCCGCGATATGATTGTGCTTCCCAAAATGGTTAACAAGACAATAAAAGTTCACAATGGTAAAGAATTCGTTCCTGTCACCATCATTGAAGAGATGATAGGTCATTACCTCGGGGAATACGCACTTACAAGGAAGAAACTAGAGCACAGTGCTCCCGGAGTTGGTGCAACGAGATCTAGTGCAAACATCTCGGTGAAATAAAAATGTCAGATTATAAATATGCCCAGAAGTATGATAAAGAGAACATGGCTAGGGCAGTTGGAATTGCGTTGCCAATTTCAACAAAGCAATCTGTTGAGGTGTGTGCTAAATTAAGAAATAAGAAACTAGATAGCGCGAAAAAAATACTTGCCGATGCAATTAAAAAAAAACGCCCTATAAGATTCACTCGCTTTCACGGAGACACTGGCCATAAACGTGGCAAACTTGGTCCAGGACGGTATTGTGTAAAAACATGTACAGAGATATTAAAATTATTAAACGCGGCTGAAACAAACGCACAACACAAGGGTCTTAGCACAGCCAGCTTGGAAATTTGTCACATCTGCGCTCATAAAGCAGGTAAGCAATGGCATTATGGCAGATTTAGAAGAAGAAGGATGAAACGGACTCATGTTGAAATTTATTTGAAAGAAACTGAAAAGAAAGATCAAAAAATAAAAATAGAAAGAAAGAAGAGTGAGAAAAATAAAATAGAAGAGGAAAAAATAAAAGAAAACAACTAAAAAAATCAAAACTACAGGATAAAGAAAAATTAAAGAAAAAGCCAAATAAAAACAAAGTAGAAAATATAGAAAGAAATTAAAAAATGATAGAACGTAAAATTGTTGCTGATAAACTTAGAGAATATGAAGTACACAGATTTATCTCGATAAATCTAGCTTCAAAAGCAGGTCATTCAGCAACAAAGATTCAGAGAACACCACTTGGAGAGAAGATTACAATATTCGCTTCTAAACCAGGTCTGATAGTTGGCAAGAAAGGAACGAACATAAAGAACGTAACAGATCAATTAAAAAGGAAATTTGGTTTTGAAAATCCGCAAATTGAGATCAGCGAAGTGGAAAATCCAGCAACAAATGCAAAGATAGTTGCCGAGAATATCGCAAGTACCCTAGAAAGATTTGGCTCACAGCGTTTTAAAGGAATCGGTCATAAAGCAATGGAAGCAGCTATAAATGAAGGTGTTCTTGGAATTGAGATTTTGATTTCCGGTAGAATACCGAGTGCAAGAGCCAAAACTTGGAGATTTTATACAGGTTATCTTAAAAAATGTGGTGACATTGCATTGACTGGTGTTGATACAGCATATGCTGTTGCCAAATTAAAAACTGGTGTTGTTGGAATCCAAGTTAGAATCATGCCAGCCAAGACAAAACTTCCTGATCGTATTGAATTAAGAGAAGAACCTTTAGAAATCATAGAAGAAATTGAAGAAGAAAAAATAGAGAAAAAAACTACTAAAGTTAAGAAAAAAAAGCCGAAAAAAAAGAAAACAGCTAAGAAAAAATGAAGGCACACTACATCAAAGATCTAAGTAAAGAAGAACAGGAAAAAAAATTAACTGAATTACAAAAAGAACTAATGAAGCTTAATGCTCAAGTGGCGACTGGAACAAATCCAAAGAGCCCTGGGCAAATAAAGAAAATCAGAAAAACCATAGCACGCATCAAGACCGTGCAAAGGTTAAGAAAAGGTGAAAAACAAGAGGGTAAACAAGTATGAGTGAGATATGCTCTACTTGCGGGCTCCCGAAAGAACTTTGTGTTTGCGAAACCATCGCAAAGGAAAGTCAAAAAATAAAGATATACACCATAGCGAAAAAATTTGGAAAAGAATATACCGTTGTTGAGGGAATCGATAACAAACAAATCAACCTTAAGGAACTCACAAAAAAGTTGAAAAACACTTTCGCGTGTGGTGGTACAGTAAAAGACGACAAAATTGAACTCCAAGGAAATCACAAACACAAAGTAAAAGAGCATTTGATTGCTGCAGGGTTTGCCCCAAACACAATAGAAGTTAAATAAAGATGAAAACGCAACTGATGCGTGAATTTATCGGAGTATATACAAAAATAGTAGACTCAGATAATAAATCACAAATTGGATTGGAAGGTAAGATCGTTGACGAAACAAAGAACACTTTTAGGATTGCAACCAAAAAAGGTGAAAAAACGGTTATAAAGAAGAATTCAACATTTGTCTTTATAATCAAAAACCGTAAAATCAAGGTTAGTGGTAAGCTATTAACAAAAAGACCAGAGGAAAGATTGAAACTAAAGGTGAAATAATGGATAAGATTTTAGAAACAAGGAACATCGGAATCAAAATAAATCCACCAAAAAATAAGTGCGAAGATGTAAAGTGCCCATTCCATGGGAAATTAAAATTGCGAGGACGCGTTTTCACAGGCAGAGTTGTATCTGACAAACTCAAGAAAAATGCAACTGTTGTATGGGAACGAGCGCATTTCATTAAGAAATATGAACGGTACGAAAGACGCTATAGCAAAATCCATGCTTATAATCCTAAGTGTATTGGTGCCAAAGTAGGTGACGTTGTCAAAATTGCAGAGTGTAGACCATTAAGCAAGACAAAAAACTTTGTTGTTATTGAAGTATTAGAAGGTAAAAAATGAAAGCAGTCAATGCAAGGATAGTGAAGTCGCTCCCAGTAGGTTCACTTATACAAACCTGCGATAATTCAGGTGCGAAAGTTATCAAGATTTTCGCAGTAAAGGGACATAAAACAGTCAAAAGAAGAAGCCCCGCAGCAGGTGTTGGTGACCTGGTGCTAGCGTCTGTAAAAAGGGGAAAACCTGAGATGAGAAAACAAGCAATTTTCGCAGTCATAGTTAGGCAAAAAAAAGAGTATCGTAGACCCGACGGTACTCGCATTAAGTTTGCTGATAATGCGGCCGTGGTGTTAAAGGATGATAAGGGTAATCCAAAAGGAACATTATTCAAAGGACCAATTGCTAAAGAAGCCACAGATCGCTGGCCCGGCATCGCAAAAATTGCAAGTATAATTGTTTAAAAAACAAATGAAAAATGAAAACACGCTACGCTAAATCATGGAAAAGTAGTAAACAACCAAGAAAACAAAGAAAGTATAGACATAACGCTCCTAAGCATATTAAGATAAAGTTTCTCTCAGCTCATCTCTCAAAATCATTAAGAGAAAAATACAACAGAAGATCAGCTCCTCTTAGAAAAGGAGATAAAGTTAAGGTTATGCGTGGAAATCAAAAAAACAAAATAGGCAAAGTAGACCGTGTTGACCTTAAAAAAAGCAAGGTTTACGTTGCGGGTATAGAAGTAACCAAAAAAGACGGGAATAAAGTGCCACTTCCATTAGACCCATCAAACTTAGTTATAACAGAACTTTTTGATGAAGACAAAAAAAGAATCTCTAAACTAAAAAAAGAACAGAAAGAAAAAAAATCTAAAAGTGAGGAAACATGAAAAGACACCTAAAAACAATTGCAACACCTCGCACATGGCCAATTAAAAGAAAGGGGATAAAATTTACAACTAGACCAAAACCTGGTAAGCACACATTAGAGAAAGGTATGCCACTTACTACAATAATAACTAAAGTGCTTAAGTTTGCAAAGACCTCAAGAGAAGTTAAGAACATCATTAACACTAAAGAAGTCTTGGTTGACGGACGTAGAGTTAAAGAGCCTCGGTATATAATTGGTCTAATGGATAACTTAAGTTTTCCTCTAATAAATGAACACTTAAGGATCATCATCAACAAAAAGGGTAAACTCTCACTCATAAAAATAGAGAATAGTGAAGCCAAACAAAAATTATGCAAAATCACTAGCAAAAAACTCTACAAAAATAAAATACAACTCGGCTTACATGATGGAAGAACCATTCTAACTGATAAAAAAGAGTATAAAGTTGGCGATTCCATCGTCATAAAAGTTCCTGAACAAGAGGTACTAAATCACATTCCTTTTGAAAAGGGCAACTTTGCTTATCTTATCTCCGGGAAGCACATTGGAGAGTTCGGTAAAATTAGCGAAATTAATGGAAATAAGATCTTTGTAAAAACAGACGATACCGAATTTGAAACACACAAAAAATGTATTTTTATGGCTGGAAAAGAAAAGGAAATTGTTAAATTAAGATGAATATAAGATGAATAAAATGCGGGATATTAGGATAGAGAAAGTAACGCTCAACATAGGAGCGGGAAAAGACCAAGTTAGATTAGAACGTGGTATGAAATTGCTAAAGAATGTTACGGGTCTAGGTCCTGTTAAGACCTTTACTAATAAAAGAATCCCTACTTGGGGAATACGTCCAGGTCTACCAATCGGATGTAAAATCACATTACGCGGCAAAAAATCAATCGAAGAACTGAAACGTCTGATAAAAGCTAGAGGTAATAAACTAGCACAATCAAATTTCAGTAAAAATGGTAACATCGCATTCGGCATTCATGAATATATTGACATACCTGGTGTTGAATACGATCCTGAAATCAAAATAATGGGTTTAGAGGTGTGTATCACATTAGAACGTCCTGGTTTCAGGATTAAAAGAAGAAAATACCAAAAAACGAAGATTCCTAAAAAACATAGTATTTCTAAACAAGAAGCAATCAACTTCATGAAAGAAAAATTTAATGTGGAGGTGAGTGAAGCAGAATGACTCAAAGCGATTTTAAGAAGGTATTCAAACAATTGAAAAGCAAACCCGCAAAATTAAAAAAATACAAGAAGCACAATGCTCCTAAAAAGCGCACAACTGGTTTAAGCTTGAAAAAATGTAGAATCTGTGGAAGGAGCCGTGGCCACATTAGTAAATATGGTCTTAATTTGTGCAGGCAGTGCTTCAGAGAAATGTCAACAAAAATTGGCTTTAAACAATATAACTAGGTATTAAAAATGTCTATGAACGATCCACTGGCAAACGCATTTTCAGCGATTTATAATGCTGAGAAAATATCAAAAGACTGTTGCGAGATTAAACCAAGTTCAAAGTTGATCAAAAAAATACTTGAAAAACTAAACGAAAACAACCTCATAGGAAGCTATGAGGAAATTAGCAGCGCTCGTGGTGGAGTACTTAAAATATACTTGCTAGGAAGAATTAACAGATGCGGTGTTATAAAACCAAGGTTTAACGTGCAGATTAAGAATATTGAAAAATTTGAAAAACGCTTTTTACCTTCAAAGGACTTCGGAGTTTTGATATTGTCAACATCAAAAGGAATATTAACAAATAAAGAAGCGAAGGAAAAGAAAATCGGCGGGAAACTCCTTTGTTTTTGCTATTAAGATGGACCAAAAACTTGCGTCGGAAATTGAAATTCCTGAAGGAACAACAGTTAATATAGATCGCGGTCTAATAAGAGTAAAGGGTAAACGCGGAGAAGTATCAAAGAAATTACTTTATCCAGGAATAAATATAAGACAAGAACAGAACAAAATAGTAATTTCATCTAAAAGAAGCACAAAACGTGAAAAAAAGATAATTTCCTCTTTCAATGCCCACATTAAAAACTTGATTAAAGGTGCCAATGAAGGATATATCTATAAATTAAAGATTTGTTCTGGTCATTTTCCAATGAATGTTTCTGTTTCCGAAAAAGAATTTTCCATAAAAAATTTTTTGGGTGAGAAAAAACCAAGAAAGCTGAAATTGCCAGAAAATGTCAAAGTAAAAATTGACGGGAATGAGGTAATTGTTGAAGGTAATAATAAAGAAGAAACAGGGCAAACAGCAGCATCAATTGAACATTTAACTAAAGTCAAAAATAGAGACAGGAGAATTTTCCAAGATGGTATTTATATAACAAATAAAGCAGGAAAAGAGATAAAATAAGATGGATAAATTAAACATGGATAAATTAAAGTTTAGAAAAGAAATGAAGAAGAAAAAACCTAAATTCATTAGACAAGATGCTCATAAAAAAAGAAAGCTTGCAAAAGTCTGGAGAAGGCCCCGCGGCTTGCATTCAAAAGTAAGGTTAGCTAAAAAAGGTTATAGAAGAAAGGTTTCAAAGGGTTTCAAAGCTCCAAAAGAGGTTCGTTTCTTGCATCCAAGCGGTTTGGACCTAACTGTTGTTAATAATCTAAAAGATTTAAATAATATTGATCCAAAAAAAGAAGGAATCCTTATTGCATCTGCCATCGGCGTGAAAAAGAAGCTTGCCATCATCAAAAGAGCCTTAGAACTTAAAATCGCTATTTTAAACATTAAATCGCCCAAAGACTATATTAAATCAATCGAAGAAAAAAGAAAAAAGAAAAAAGAAGTCAGAGAAAAAAAGAAAAAGGAGAAAGAAGAGAAAAAGAAAATAATCGAAAAAAAGGCAAAAGAGAAGAAAGCCAAAGAAGAAAAAGAAGAACTTACAGATAAAGTAAGTGAAGAAGAAAAGAAGAAACAAGAAAAGCTAGAGAAAGATAAACTACTCACCAAGAGGACGTAAACATGAATCTGAAAACTCAGAAAAGACTTGCCGCAACGGTTTTGAAATGCTCTCCAGAGAGAGTTGTATTTGACAATGAAAGACTTGACGAAATCAAAGAAGCCATAACAAAGACGGACATTAAGCTATTGATCAGTGATAAGGGTATAAAGAAAAAGAACAAGAAGAGCATCTCAAGAGGCCGCACTAAAAAAGCAAAAGTCCAAAAGAAAAAGGGTAGAAGACGCGGTCCTGGTTCAAGAAAAGGCAAATACGGAGCAAGAACCCCAAAAAAGAAGACTTGGACCAACTCTATTCGCCTACAAAGAAAATTTCTGAAACAATTAAGAGACAAGAAACTACTCACAACAAAAGACTACAGAATTTTATATCGTAAATCAAAAGGGGGATTTTTTCGCAGTCTAAGTCATGTTAAATTATACATAAATGAAAACAATCTAATTCAAAAAGGTAAATGAAATGGCAATTGATAGAAAATACACTGTTAAGCTGAGAAGGAAAAGAAAGAAAAAAACAAATTATAAAAAAAGATTAAAGCTATTACTCTCTTCAAAGCCGCGCGTAGTAATCAGAAAATCATTGAAGAATATTCAGATTCAATTAATAGAATATGAAAAAACAGGCGATCGTGTTTTAGTAACAACCCATTCACGCGAACTATCAAAATTTGGTTGGAACGCTTCCAGGAATAATATCCCTGCTTGTTATTTAACAGGCTTGCTATTTGGAAAGAAAGCACTATCAAAAGGTCATAAAGAAGGAATCCTAGATATAGGTTTGTATACATCTGTAAAGGGTTCTAAACTTTATGCTGCTTTGAAAGGTGTTATAGATGCAGGTTTTAATACCCCTCATTCAAAAGAAATTTTTCAAGACGAAAGCAGAATAAAAGGAGAACATATTATGAAATATGCAGAAACTAAAAAGAACCCATTTCAGTTTATTGACAAAAAAAAGATAGATCCAAAAAACATCGTGGCTCATTTTGAAGAGATCAAATCAAAGATAAGTGGGACAAAAAATGGTTGAAGAGAGAAAAGAAACACAAAAAGAAGAAGAAAATGAAAAAAAAGCAACAACTGAAAAAATAGAAATAACAGAAGAAAAGCCTCTCGCAGAACAAGGAGAGACTTCCACAATAGAAGAACCTATAGAAAACATAGCAAAAGATGAAGAGGAACTTGGCAAAAAGATCGAAATGGAAAGCGTAGACATACAAGAATGGAAACCGAAGACTTCTATTGGGAAGAAGATTAAAACAGGCGAAATAAATAATATCGATCAGATATTAGATAGTGGAAAAAGAATCTTAGAATCAGAAATTATAGACATCCTGCTTCCAAACCTTGAAAGCGACCTCCTATTAATTGGGCAATCTAAAGGCAAGTTTGGTGGAGGCCAAAGACGCGTATTCAGGCAGACACAGAAAAAAACACGTGAAGGTAACAAACCTAAATTCTCTACCTGCGCAATTGTGGGCGATAGAAGCGGCCATGTTGGCCTTGGTTTCGGAAAAGCAAAAGAAACAGTTCCTGCTCGTGAGAAAGCAATAAGACGTGCCAAACTTAATATAATAAAGATAAGGCGCGGTTGTGGCTCTTGGCAATGCACTTGTCATGAAGGACACTCGATTCCTTTTGCTGTAGAAGGTAAGTGTGGTTCTGTTCGCATTAAGTTAATGCCAGCTCCAAAAGGCAAAGGTTTAGTAATAGAAAAAGAATGTGCCAAAATGTTAGCTCTTGCAGGTATTACTGATATAATATCTAAAACCAAAGGACAAACAGGAACTAAAATCAACCTAATTAAAGCATGCTTTAATGCATTAGAACAGCTTACAAAGATAAAAATTAGTTCAAGCGATATTCCCAACTTAAGTATTATAGAAGGCGGCGCGAAAAATGAGTAAGATTGCTATAATAAGGGTTCGTGGTTTAACTGGAATTCGGAAAGAGATAAGAGACACTCTCAGAATGCTGCGTTTGTATAAAAAAAATTATTGCGTAGTTTTAGATGATACTCCAACTAATCTAGGGATGATCCAAAAAATCAAAGATTTTGTCACCTATGGAACAATTACAGATGAAACATATTCCTTGCTTTTGAAAAAAAAGGCTGAGGACTATAAAGGCCGTCTTTTCGACAGAAAAGGCAAAATACAATATAAAAAATACCGTGTGGTTAACGGTCGTAAAATAAAACCATATTTTCGTTTAAACCCACCCAAAAAAGGTTTTAATGGAAGTATTAAACAACCCTTCACTAAAGGTGGGGCACTTGGTGACAGAAAAGACAAAATAAACGATTTAATCAAGAGGATGTTATAATGACAGCGAGGAAGCGAAAGAAAAATTCTAGGCAACGTGGCTCTCACACTCATGGATGGGGCTCAAAGAAAAAGCATCGTGGAGCAGGCAATCGTGGTGGTCGTGGTAGAGCAGGTTCAGGAAAAAAGGGCGATGCTAAAAAACCAAGTAACATATTTTCAGGGTACCAACCAGGTAAACGAGGTTTTAAGAAAAAGAACATCAAAATTAATGTCAAAGCAATAAGCCTAAAGTACTTACAAGAGCATATCGACAAGTTTTTAAAACAAAAATTAATCAATAAAGAGGGTGACACTTATCTAATAGAACTTAAGAAACTTGGCTTTAATAAACTTCTTAGTGGAAAAGTTAAGTACAAGTTACGTGTTAAGACTCCCTTTGCATCAAAATCGTCTATAGAGAAAATTAAAGCTGCCGGAGGAGAAGTTATTTTTCCTAAAGAAACACATAAAACTGAATCTCCTAAAGCGAGAAGAAAAAAAGAAATTTCCACAGGAGAAATAAGTGGTGAAGTAACCAAAGTGGTTGAATAAAAATGTCTCTTTTAAAAAAAATAATATATAATCTACCAGAAGTAGCTGCTCCCACACAACGCAGGCTATCTTTTAAACAAAAATTGAAGTGGACAATACTCATACTGGTCCTTTATTTTATTCTTGGTGCAATACCTGTTTTTGGTGTTGTGAGTGAAAGAATTACATATCTTGAGCAACTATCTATATTATTTGGAGCTTCGTTTGGAAGTATAATTTCTCTAGGTATTGGCCCGATCGTAACAGCATCGATTGTCTTGCAATTATTAAACGGTTCTGGTCTTTGGAAATTTGACCTAACAACCCAGGAAGGTAAAAAGATGTTCCAGGGTACACAAAAATTAATGACATATCTCTTCATCATCATTGAATCGTTTATATATGTTAAGATGGGGGGTCTAACACCCAGAGGTGATATCCCTGGCGCATTTGGAATAGTTATGTTCCAGCTAATCCTTGGCGGCTTGATAATTGTATTTATGGATGAGATCTGTCAGAAATGGGGTTTTGGATCAGGAGTAAGTTTGTTCATTGCAGCAGGCATAAGTAAGGTTGTATTCCTTGGTTTGTTTAATCCGTTCAATGCTGATAATCAGTTTGCATTGAACCAAGCTTTAGCGAATCCTGTTGGCAAAGTATGGGCATTCATTCTGAATCTTAATAAGAACTTTGTTGAAGCATTATCCGCTTTTGCAGGTGTTGTAGCAACAGTTGGTGTTTTCGCTATAGCAGTCTATATGCAAGCCATGAAAGTTGAGATCCCACTATCATTCGGCAGAATCCGCGGTCATGGTGTCAGGTGGCCTTTACATTTTTTATACACATCTAACATCCCAGTTATTCTTACTGCGGCTTTAATTGCAAACATAAGGCTTATTGGTTCGCTTTTGAATAAAGGAAGACCTCCAACTAGCGGCTTCTTTGCGCTAATACAAAACGTAAACATCGTTGATCATTTGATACGAGGTGGCAGCGTCACTGGCTTTATTGTGGTCCAGTTCGTAGTCTATATGTTGATTTTCATGCTTGGCTCTATGATGTTTAGTATTTTTTGGGTACAGAGTGCAGGAATGGATGCAAGATCACAAGCAAGACAAATGATGGCTTCTGGTCTACAGATACCTGGCTTTAGAAAAGACGAGCGTATACTGGAACGTCTCTTAAAACGTTATATAACACCATTAACAGTAATGGGAGGCTTATCGATAGGATTTTTAGCTGCTCTTGCAGACATCTCCGGCGCTATTGGGTCTGGCACCGGTATTTTGTTGACTGTTATGATTTTATATCGTTTATATGAAGACATAGCCCAACAGCACATGATGGATATGAACCCGATGATGAGAAAATTTATGGGTGGGGAATAAAATGGGATTTTTCAACCTACCACCAGCACTTAGTATTTTCATTATTTCTTTTTGTATTACGCTAATCATAACTCTCGCATATAAATATCTAACAAACCAAAAAGAGATGAAAGAGCTAAAAGAAGAAATGAAAAAGATGCAGAAAGAGCTAAAGGAAGCCAGGAGCGATCCTAAAAGGATGGCTGAGATCAACAAAAAAATGATGGAAAAAAACATGCGATACATGAAACATTCATTTAAACCTACATTATACACATTTCTACCAATTATCTTGATATTCGCGTGGTTCAATAGTCATATTGCTTACGAACCAATTATGCCAGGTCAGGAGTTCACAACAACAGTTATCATGAATGAAGGGTACACTGGAGATATCACACTTGAGACATTTCCTGCAAATCCTGAATTGCCAAAAAACATAATCTCAGGGAATGCGACACAAAAAATACAAGAAAGTAAAGCATCATGGCGACTAAACGCACCAAAAGAAGGTCGCTATATTCTAAAATATACATACATGAATAAAAGCTATGAGCAAGAACTTTTAGTTACAAAAAAACAGGAATACGTCCAACCTGTCGGAAAGCTAAAAAAAGAACCGATTAAAATACTTAAAATCAATAACGAGAGAGTCAAACCATTAGGAAAAACCTTTAATATTGCTGGGTGGTACCCTGGTTGGTTTGCATATTACTTTGTTGTAACCATTATATTAAGCTCTATACTAAGGAAAATCCTAAAAATATATTAAAAAGGTTTCTGACAAAATAATTGCGAAATATCGGTGTATGCCACAAAGTCAAGAAAACCTTTTTAAATAGACATTATTTCCTATTAAGTAGAATGGTTTCAGGCAAACATAAATCAAAGACATACCGTAAGGTTAGAGTTAAGACACCTGGTGGCCGCGTTACAATACATTATAGAAAACGTAAGCCTGGTAAAGCGAAGTGTGGAAATTGTGGTAAGCCTTTAGCAGGCACTATTAGGGAACGTCCTTATAAGATACAGAACACACCAAAAACCAAAAAAAGACCTGAGCGCCCATATGGTGGCGTTCTCTGTTCGAAATGCACAAGAGAGCTTATTAAAAGTAAAGCAAGAAAATAGATTAACAATTGGTTACCTAGTTTCCTAAGGATGCAACGATTCAATTTAAGGAAAACAGGGGAGGAATTAAATGACAATTGAAACAGGAAGGCTTTGTGTAAAAATTGCCGGTAGGGACGCTGGTAAGAAATGTGTTATTCTACATGTAATTGATAAAAACTATGTTTTGATAGATGGCGAAACCCGCAGACGTAAATGTAACATAATGCACCTTGAACCCCTTCCCAAAAAAATAGAGATCAAAGAAAACGCAGATCATTCTGAGGTTGTCGCTATGTTTAAAAAACTAGGTATTGAACTACTAGAAAGAAAGCCAAGAGAAAAAAAAGAACGTCCAACTAAAGTTAGAAAGATTAAGAAAAAGGAAGCTACTGAAGAAAGAAAAAAGAAAGAAAAACCAAAAAAAAGCAAAAAAGAACATTGAAAAAAAAATCAGATGAGATCTTTCTATTTTTATTCTATTTTTATTCTATTATTATAATCTTTTTTGGTATATAGTAAGCATTAACAAAGAAAAAAAGAAAATTAGAAGATTGAAAATCTAGATTTTACTTTAGAAATCATATTTTAGAAATATTTAAATACAGACAAATACTTCAAAAAATGTGAAGAAGAAAAATTACCTTAATCATGTTAGTTAGAGCTTATTAAATCTTACCATAATTCAAAATAATAAAGGTTTACCTGAATGGTTGAGATGGTTGAGCACGCAATTTGGATAGAGAAATATAGGCCACAAAAATTTTCAGAGGTTCGTGGCCAGGACAACATAGTCAAACGTGTGAGAGCCTTTGTTGAGCAGAATAATATGCCACATCTGTTGTTTGCAGGTCCAGCAGGTGTAGGCAAAACCACATTAGCCCTAGTTATCGCAAAGCAGCTTTTTAAGGAGAGCTGGCGAATAAACTTTCTTGAACTTAATGCATCAGACGAGCGTGGCATAGATATAATAAGAAATAAAGTAAAAGATTTTGCTAGAACACGTGCCATTGGCAACGTACCATTTAAAATAATCTATTTGGACGAATCAGACGCATTAACAAAGGAAGCTCAACAAGCACTAAGAAGAACAATGGAAAATTACACACACACGTGTAGATTTATAATTTCATGCAACTATAGCAGCAAGATTATTGACCCGATACAATCACGCTGCACAATGTTCCGCTTCAAGCCTCTAGAGAAAAAAGATATATTTCATATAATAGATCTTATTGCAAAAGAAGAAAAATTAAAAATAGACAATAAGGCTAAAGAAGCCTTATTTGAGGTTTCTAATGGCGATTGCAGGCGTGTTGAAAACATACTGCAAAGCTGTGCAGCAATCAGTGATAAGATAACAGAAGATGCTGTATTTTCTCTTGCAGCTGTTGCAAAACCTGAGAAAATAAAAGAAATCATTGAAATAGCATTAAAAGGCAATTTTATAGCTGCTCGTGATTTGCTTTTAAACACAATGCTTGAATATGGTTTATCCGGTTTTGATATAATTAAACAGATTCAAAAAGAGATTTGGAATGTTGATATCACAGATAGAAATAAGGTAAAATTAATAGATAAGTGTGGTGAAGCTGAATTCAGAATGGTAGAAGGAAGTGACGAGTTCTTACAGTTGGAAGCATTATTGGCGCAGTTTGTTGGTTTAAATGAACAATTAGAATAAATACTATTGAATAAAATAATAAAATATTATTTAAAAAAAAGTAAAAAAATCTTAGTCTCCAATAGACACATCTCTGATCTCTAACTCCTTCTCGATGTAATCCAAGTAATTATAATCTAGTAAGATGTCTAAGTTGTCAACAAACACCCCTTCAACATCTGACACATCAAGAGTACAACTTATTGTCCTTGTTGCAGGTTCTGCGCTTGTTAGACCTCCGATCCTTATAAAGCCTGAATGACCAGTTAGACTTCCCTCTAAACCATTACATGTTGGGAACCTACCATTAATCTGGCCTATCTCTATATAAACTTTGTTGCGTTCAATATTTGTCTTTATATCCTCGCACTGATCATCGTTAATGCTAAATATTTTACCCGATCCAACATGTTCTACCTTGAAACTAAACTGAATCTTCCCTTCACCAAGAGGATTTTCTGTTACGCTTGTTATATGAATAGGCGCTCCAGAGTTAAAGCTTTCTTTAGGTCCACTTATAGAGCAAATTGCTTCCTCTTCTTCATAAAGCCTACTCTTGATACAAAGCTCAATTATAGATTCTGTCTGATAATTATAACAAATACTTGCTCTTATATTTCTTGTAAAAGTGCCTGGCTCATCTTCAAGGTAATTAAGATCAGAAAAATAAATCTCTGTTTCTCCTCCCTTCAAAATATCACCAGTTACAGTCTTGCTAACACCTAATAATTCTGGTTCTGTTATGGTTGCATCCCTTAGATCTGAAGGTGAAACTCCAAATTTATTAGCATCTATTCCTTGTATCGTTAATTTAATTTCATCTTGCTCTACAACATCTTCGCCTTTATTTTCAAGTTTTACTCCAATTGCAAATGGTGATTGTCCATTATCGAACACATAGTCAGGCGGTGCTCCATCAACAAATTTCATTTGAATTCCTTGATTTCCGCCTACATAATATGCCTTTTTTTCCTCCACTGTTTTTTGTTCACAACCAACTAAAAGAAACATAACAATAATTACAATAACTGCAATGATCTGGACCAATGACAATCTTTTCATTTTATCCCTCCTTTCGAAACAATATTACTTAAGTTTGTTTTATTCATATTTAAATATTTCTTTATTTAAATAGAAAGTCCCTCAAGACGTCTTCACAAATGTAACATATTTCGTTCTAATATCTTCATAGCCGTACATCAACCTGAAATGCATCTGTGTTTCGTAAGCATGTTGTGTATCGCTATAGGCACTGAATGAACATCTTGTCATCGCACTACCCATCGGTCCTATATTAACCGGGTTGGGTTCGCAACCATCCCCTCCTTCTAAATCCACCCAAACTTTATCATATTCCTGTGGCATTATCCCAGATTCGCAATGCGCTAGAGCAGATCTTTCCACCACTCTACCAGTTCCCACATTCTGTATATGTATTGTAAATAAAGTCTCGTGTCTACTAGTCTCTTGTTCAACATTAGTTATTATAACAGGACCGCCTTGATTGCCGCCTGTTGTAGGATAAGGCTGACAAACCTCAGAACCAGCTGTCCTTATATCTGGGCTTGGATCGATACAAACCTTAGGATTAGCAAAAGTCTCGTAGTAGTAACAAAGTTTTGCTTGAATTGGCGTTGTGAAAGTATCTTGTGAACCAATCATTGCACCCCCGCTATAAAATGTTATGTACTCCTGTCCCCCTTCGGGTTTTAATCTTGTTGCTGCTTCTATTCTAGGAACACGTTTATAGCTAGAGTCAAAATTCACAATACTTTTATCATAGCCACTCAAGAAAATATAATTGTAAGCATTTCTTTCAAGATCATAGTTACCAGCATTTCTTATGCTAATCTGTAATTCAAATGGTTCACCTTCATACCATCTTGCAGGTGGCATATCTGGTTCAAACTGCATTATCAGGCCAATCCCTGTTGGTTCTGCCTCACCACCAAACCAAGGTATCTGCTTGCAGCCAGCTAAGAACAACGCTAACAAAACCAATACTAGAATTACCAACTTAATTTTATCCATTTTGCCTTGAAATAATCTATTCTTTAAATAATTTATCACTAATCATAAAAAACTTTCTTTGTTATCACAACATCCCTTGATATCCTGAAAAAATATCCATAGCTAAGTTCAACAGTGATGGGAGTTACATACGAATTAACATCACTTCGAATTGGTTCTTGGAATTCGCATATTGTTGAACCCTCACCATCTTTTAGTGTAATCGTGCTAGGATCACAGACAAGTTCGTCGGCCATAGAGACATGCGCTTTTATTCTAACTTTATTTAAGGCTTCTCCTTCAACAACAGCATTTGAACAAACGGATGTAGCATATTCGGGCAGAACAACAAAACCATTGTCATTATTCCTAATAGTTATCTTAAACCTAGGTCTCACCATTTGTCCGACTTCGTATGATAAATCTGGTTTAATCTCACGAACAGAAACAGGCCCTCCCTGCCCTGTCCAAAATGTTAATGGAGCTGCGTGACAAACCTGTCCTGATTTTTTCATCAAGGGGTCTGTATCAATACAGACATTTTCCCCCACCAAATTAGTTTTATAATCATAACACACCATCACATCTATGTTTGAGTAAGCAGTTTGCTCATTTTTGTATAGAGGATAAGCCTCTATTTCAAACTCCTCTCTTTGAGATTCACCTATATCAGAATTATACTTCCGTCCTTTGATATTTATAGTTCTTCTGGGATTTTTTATCATCATCCTATCATCTGAGGTCACCAGCAAAACCCCTCCAGACACATCGTAACCTCCGCGATTAAAAAGTTCTATAATAATAGTTTGTTTACCTTCTTTACCTTCTATCATCTCAAAACCATAAGGCAGATTTAATAAAGTAACAGTTAAACCACGATCACCGCTTATCTTTTCACTAAATGGTTTAACTTGTCCACCAAAACCAAGCCATTCCTGTATCTGCTTCACTCCTGCACAACCTGATAGCATAAACGCAACTACAAGGACCAATGCTATCAGCAAAGTTCTTCTTATCATTTTCAGTTCTAGCTAGCCTTCTTCTATAATTATACTTCCCCCTCTTCTGTTACAGGCAACTCTTTTACATAAACAGTATAATCCTCTTCTACTTCAAAATCATAATTTATATAAGGCAAGATAAATGTTTTCTTAACATCAACATCCTGAGGCACCGAGCCGCTGCTAGTGTCAAGTAAGCAACTATACCTTAAGACTCTTCCACCAGCATCTAGACGAGCGTTTGCAAGATCTATGCTCGATTCAGTCAAGTAATACAAATCTCTGTCTTTTTCACATTGCGTAATACAATCTTGTCTAAGTTCAGATCTCTCAGGACAAATTTTTCGGCATATATCTTCTTTCTTGTTAGCTGGCTTAAACACACAATCTTCCCTGAATTTAAGACCTTTTGGCATCGCAATAATAAAGCTTTTAAGTTTTTTTATTTCCCCTCTCCAGCCACTAGCTTTCTGAATACTAATCCCAAAACGTTGCGGAAATTCACTCCCCACTCTAATAGGTTGTCTAACTTCTATACCTATCTCTCCAGGTCCTGAAGTATAAATAGATCGGGGGGCTTTCTCTGCTTTATAAAAACTGAAAAAGTCAAAATCACTATCGCCTCTTGCCCATTCATTATATTTTTGATCATCTACTAAAAATAATTTTATATTAGCAGTGTTTTCAAATTCAAACAATGCTCTCATCTTCATAGTCCAGACTCCTTTATCCAATTTTTCAGCAGATTGACATGTTGTAGGAATAGACTGTGTTTCTATAAGTTCTGCATATTCGCTCTGTGGTAGAATATGGCCTTCCTTACAAGTATTCGAGTAGTCACAAAACCAACAAGACAATCTTACATTTTTTATTACTTCTCCTTCAAGTGTTGTTGCTTCCAGATCAGCATCAACATAAGGTTTCTCTGCATAAGTCTTCCCTATATAGAATACACTCTCCTGTCCCATAGGAATAGTCAATTTTACACCAAGGTCTTTCCTTGCACGAGGATCTTCGTAGCCTGCGATTCCATAGAGAGCCTCTTCTTGAAATTCTTTAAACTTGGTTCGAGAGATTGTTTGTATATCCACAACCAAAGACATAGGAAAACGGTACAGATAATCCCAGAGCCTTTCCCACCATGTTGCGCCTTCATTAATTAAATAATGAGCTTTTGCCCAGTTCCAAGCACTCGTTTCCCTAATATGAAATCTTGTGTCAAGATACTGTAAAGTTGGTACAAGTCCAAATAAAAGATAGGCAACAACGCACAAAAAAAGTATCCAGTTAACATAGATCGCAATAACATTCCATACTGTCCTAAACAAGGACCTCAAAAAATCACGCGGCTGTGCAACACCCTTCAGCATTGCCCAGGCAAGTCTTCCTGTTTCCCTAGCCATCTCTTTCAGACGCTCTCTATTCATCCTAAAACGAGCTTTTCTATCTTTACTTATCTGCTCAAACATTGTCTCTGAGTAACGTCTTTCATCTGCACTCGAATGCGGATAATGCATTGTTGCTCCATGCTCAGCCATCTTTTCCGCCTGATCATGGATATTATAACGTCCCTCATGGTACCACGCATTAAAGCGATGAACAGGGTTTATACTCCCCATTGAGATCCTATCTCTAGCACGCTGAGCTTTCTGAAAATGATAAAGTTTTTTTTCTTCTAAACTTTGTCTTGTTCTATTAAAGACTTGCCAGTTAGGCATTGGCGTGATTGCTCCCCTCCTACGTTCTCTTATATTTCTTTCCTCTTCAGTTAGAGGCCTTCCTGCTTCTGTTGCCATGGCCATTAGAACTAACCCTCAACCTTAACTTCGATATTCAAGACATCAAATGTTTTAAAAGGCTCAATCTGAACATAATTGTTGCCGCTTCTGACATAATCATTTATCACAAGGTTATATCTATCTTCTCTAGTATCAATCACATCAACTCTGTTGCCATTTATGTAAATATTTGCTTCCTTACGTTTTCCATCATCTATAAAATCTACTATAAGTGTCACACGATAAGGGCTTCTTAAAACTTCTCTAACATATCTTACTTCTCCAAGAGGTTCGCATTCAGGTTCAAACAAAGCACCCTCATAACCAGAAGGACAATCATCACACTCATCTCTGCTAATTGCAGTTTCGCACACACTCTCTAAGCCAGATTTAGGAACATCATCACACCAATACCTATTTGCAGGCTGTAAGCTTGTGTAATCATAATTTTCCAGAACAGATATAAAGCAGCAATCCTTGTCATAATACTCTTTACAGTCTTCAGGACATTCTCCGTCTGTATCATCTCCACATTTTCCCTCACAAGCTATTGGTGGTTCATTATCAGCTCTCTCGTAACCACTTGGGCATCTTGCACACTTCTCTTCAGTAATAGATGATGCACAACGATCATCTATGTCGTCAGTCTCAACATCACACCAGTAATTATCTCTACTTCCTCCCAGACAACAATCTATATCCTCATCTTCGTCACAACCAACAGGACAGAGTCCATCTACATCACCACATTCCGGTTCTTTCTCTATTTCAGTAAATAAAAAATCTTCCAACTTAAACCTATACACATAATCTTGAGGTCTTTCAAAATTAATTTTTATCTTAACTAAGTCAACCAAATAGCTACCTTTTTCCGAGCTAAACACCAACTCATTAGTTCCTACTTCTAAATAACGAGGATCAAACTCAATTTTAGCTGCAGATTCACAATCAGGGATTTTTGACTGTAACAAATAGCCGTTCAGATAAATATTTAATAAACCAACAGAAGCTTGCCTGCAGCTACCTATTCTAAATATTAAATACGAAGATTCAATTTCTTCTATATTATCTACTTCTGGTATGAAAAATGTGTTAACGCCCCGTTGTTGTTGAATGTTTATCACAGAAGCTGTAACCTTAACATTCTCTAAGATGTACTCATTCCTTGCCCAAAATCTAGCACCAACACCTGAAACTTCTAGTGTTAAAACATTATTCTCTTGAATGTTTTGCAACGCAATTGCTTTTGAACCAGACCGAATCTCATCATTAAAAACCTCAACCCCATTTATCTTAACAATCAGCCTGCCCTTGCCCTTTTTTATGTTACTTATAGCCAAATAGACATTAGAAGTTTGCTCAGGTGGTGTAGAAAATCTAAAAACTCTTATTTTACGATCAAACAAGCTTGATTTTAGATATACCGAATCAACCGGTTGGATCAAATCCACTGGTTCTGTATAAGATTTTAAGTAGAAAGGTTCTATATCAAAAATCATATCCTCTCTATCGCGATATAATCTTGCTTGTTGGGATAGCTTTAACGACTCATTAATGGGCACTATAATTTCAGGCCCTGTAAAATTAGTATAAGGGCTAACAATTGGTTGCGTAAGTAACTCTTCTCTTACACTTGGTGGAAGAAATAATATATAGATTATTATAAAAATCATTATCAGAGCTATTAGGAGTGCAGCATTAGCTGTGTCTAATTGTCCTCTCCTGTGTTTCATATATGTCACCTTTTTTAGTCAAATAAATAACTTTATATATATAAATCATTCTATTTTTCATTTTCTTTGTTATCAAATAGAAATTATCATAATAATCAAACGACATCAAACACATTTATAAATCTATCATTCAAAAGTGGTTATTGGAAACAGAAAATTTCAATTTCATAATTTCAACAAACAGCACAATTTCAACAAAAAGGCTTTTGCTTTTGCAAGATTTGCCCAAACATCTGGGCATTATTCTTAATCACAATTGCAATTAAATTATTTGAAAAATAATAATCCAAATTAAAAATAAAAAAAGCATAATTGTCAATCAACTGTTATTTCTAATTTCTATCAAGATGAAATCATGTTGGTTAAGAATTTATATAAGTTAAATATTTAAACTCTTAAATATATATTTCTTGTATGAAGCTCTTAAAGCAAGATTTTAAACACGGTATCATCAAACTACAGGTTGAAAACCTAGATGATTTATGGTATCTAAGCACCATAATTGAGCCTAAAGATTTGGTTAGTGCAAGCACTGTTAGAAAAATCAAGCTTGGGAAAGGTGAAGAACGCAAACCACAGTTAAAAACAAGGAAAGTCTTTCTCAAATTGGAAGTAGAAAAAGTTGAATTTCATGAAACAACAGACGCATTAAGGATTCTTGGTGTTATAAAAGAAGGACCTGAAGATATTCCATTAGGTTCTCATCATACATTCAATATCGAAGTTAATAACATCATAACAGTCCAAAAAGAAAAATGGCTTCGTTATCAAAAAGAAAAGCTAATAGAGGCAAGTAAAGTAGAAACACCTAAAATCTTGATGGTTGTGTTTGACCGTGAGCAAGCATTCTTTGCATTGTTAAAAAAATACGGGTACCAGCTACTTTCTGAGATTTCAGGAGAAGTAATCAAAAAAGGCGAGCCATCTAAGGCCAAAGTAAAAAACTTTTATTTTGAAATAATTGAACAGATTGAAGATTATGTTAAACGGTATAAGATTGAACGTATTATAGTCTCTAGTCCAGCCTTTTGGAAAGAAGAGTTCATGAAAAACCTAAAAGATGAAAACTTACGCAAAAAGATAACAACAGCAACATGCTCTTCTGTTGATAAGACAGCTTTTAATGAAATCCTAAAGAGAACAGAAACACAAGCTGTTCTAAAGCAGGATCGCATCTCTAAGGAGCTTAACCTTGCAGAACAACTTCTTTTTGAAATAAGTAGAGAAGGATTAGCAGCTTACGGTTTTGACGAAACTAAACAAGCAGCAGAAGCTGGCGCAATCAAGACACTTCTCGTCACAGATCGCTTGATTAAAAAAATGCGTGAAAAAGGAGAGTTTGACAAGTTAGATAAAATAATGAAGTTAGTAGATAAAAGTAAAGCAAACATCCATATCATTTGTAGCGATAATGATGCAGGTAAGAAACTTGATGGTCTTGGTGGCATTGCTGCTATATTAAGGTTTAAGATCTGGCTCAGTTAGGATTAAGATTTAAGGTTAATTCAATCTCTAAAGGAAAACTCTAAAGAAATAAAACTAAGATTAATTCTAAAATATTACTCAACCAGAACACTCATCACCTTAACGGCCTTTTTCACATCATCAAAATTAGGTATACCTGCTTCTGTTAATAACCGCACAGGCCCTTTTGTAAAATAACCACCTAGAAAGCTGCAAATAATCGGTTTTTTAAACTTCTTAACAGCTTCTATCACAACACGAGCATTCTCTGCACCTTGCGTCATCGTCTGTAATGTTTGTATCACAATCAAACCAGAGATATAATTCTCAGCCAATAGAGTTTCTATTGCAACTCTATAACGATCTGCTAAAGCATCACCAACTATGTCTAAAGGATTCCTTCTATTGTAAGCTGGATGCATAACGCCGCTTTTGTCAAGCTTCTTTATTGTACTGTCCCTTAGCTCAACCAAATTAATGCCAAGCTCTTGGCAATAGTCTGCTGCCAAAACACCACAGCCACCACCATTTGTAACGACAGCTACGTTATTCTCAATTTTATTAAACATTGACAAAATCTTTGCTGCATCTAATAATTCTTCTACAGTATCAACAACATGAACACCAGACTGCCTGAATGCAGCTTTGTATATCTCATATTCGCTTGCTAGTGAACCTGTATGCGAACTTACGGCTTTTATTCCTTTTTCATGCTTTCCGGCTTTTATAACAATTATTGGCTTAACCTTACTAACCCTTTTAGCTACTTCCATAAAACGTCTGCCATTTTTTAACCATTCTAAATAAATCGCTATGCCTTTTGTTTTCTCATCTTTCATAGCGAACTCTAAAAAATCTGAAACATCCAGATCAGCCTGATTACCATAGCTAACCAAAAAACTAAATCCATATTCATTCTGGATCGCCCAATCAATAACGCTATCTGCAAGTGCACCTGATTGACTAATAAACGCAACATTTCCTGCTAATGGTGTTGAAGGTGCAAAGCTAGCATTTAAGTTAGCAGCAGGCCTGATAAAACCAAGACAATTAGGCCCGAGAATCCTAATACCCTTCGTCTTGGCAAATGAAACAATTTCATCTTGCATCTTTTTTCCCTTGTTTCCAAGCTCTGCAAAGCCTGACGAAATTATGATTACTACATTTATTTTCTTTCTAGCACACTCTTGAAGCACTTTTAACACTATTTTTGCTGGAACAGCTATTATTGCAAGATCAATTTCATCTTTTATCTTTAGCACACTCGGATAACATTTCAAACCAAGAATATAATCTACATTTGGGTTAACAGGATATATATCTCCTCTAAAACCCTTACATACAAATGCCTTAAGTACGCTGCCAGATTTTAAATTCTCAACCAAACCATAGCCAACTGAATTCTTGTCACGAGAGGCGCCTATCACAGCGATACTTTTAGGCTTAAATAGATTTTTGTATATCATTTTTCAATCAAAATACGTGCATCAGCAATAAGCGAATAATTTTTATTAACTATAACTGGATTCAGGTCAAGTTCTTGTACTTGATGATTGTTAACCATTAACTTAGAAACTTTTAGCAATATATTCTGCAATAGCTTTATACCAACCTTATTCCTACAACAAGATAACACCCTATAAGCCTTTGTCTCTTTGATCATCTCTAATGCAGATTCTTCATCAAGCGGTGCTATCCTATAAGAAACATCCCTAAGAACTTCAACATAGACACCACCAAGACCAAATGTTATAACTGGACCGAATTGTGGATCTTGTTTGGCTCCTACATACATTAATTCTCCTGGAATGAATCTTTGCACATAAACACCATTAAACCTAATTTTCAATTTCTTTGTTACATTTTGAATCTCATGAAAAGCTTTTATAGCTTCTGTCTCATTTTGAATGTTTAGTTTCACACCACCAGCATCTGTCTTATGTACAACCTTCCTAGATATAATTTTTAAAACAACAGGATAACCCAATTTTTCTGCTTTCTTCAACAGCTCTTCCTTTGACTTAGCAAGCTCTAGATCAACAACAGGCAATTTATATTTTTTTAGCAGATTAAAGCATTCTGCATAGTCTAAAAACAATCTTTCCACCCTTTTAGAGAAATAAATAATTCAATATATAAATTTTTTTATAAGAAATTTTTTTTATAAGTATTTTTTTATAAGTATAAAAGTGTCTAAATAGCCTATGTTTACTTTTAAGTGTTATACTACTTTAAAGTCATAACACACATTTATATACCAGTTCAAAATAGTACTGTATTAACGTAGTAATACATTTTTATTATTAGTTGGGTGAAATAAGATAAAAGGGGGAGTGAAAAAATGATCATTAAAGAAGAATTTTTAAGTAAATTAAGAAGGTATTTTTCTCTTAACCTGTATGAAGTGAAGATTTGGACGGCTTTACTTTCAAGAGGAGTCTCGACAGCAGGAGAACTTAGTGATATAGCTAATGTTCCGCGTTCTCGTAGCTATGACGTTCTCGAATCATTAGAGAAAAAAGGATTCATTGTAATGAAGCTTGGAAAGCCAATAAAGTATCTCGCTGTACCTCCAAACGAAGTAATAGAGCGCGTTAAAAAGAACATGCGTGAAGAAGCAGAAAATAAGATCAAACGCCTAGAAGAAATGAAAAAGACTGAGGTACTAGGAGAACTTAACACTCTGCATACACAAGGAATTGAACTGGTTGAGCCAAGCGATTTAGCTGGCTCATTGCGTGGTAGACACAATCTCTATAACCATCTTGAGCTAACAATAAAGAATGCTGAAGAGTCTGTCACAATTGTGACAACAACACAAGGCCTCATGAGAAAAGCAGAAGGTCTTAAATCAGTTCTGGAAACATTAAAGAAACGTGGCGTCGACATAAAAATAGCTGCACCACTAACGCAAGAGTGTGCAACAGCTGTCAAAGACCTATCTAATGTTGCAGACGTTCGCCATACAAATGCAAAAGCGAGGTTTGCTGTTATTGATAACAAAGAATTAATCTTTATGGTAATGGACGATTCTGAGGTACACCCGACATATGATATAGGAATTTGGGTTAACACACCTTTCTTTGCCAGTGCCGTGAATAATTTATTCAGCTTAGCTTGGAGAAATATGAAACCTGCAAGGCAAATACTAAAGTGAATTAAATTTTTTCATTTATTCTGATTTTTTCAATGAATAAAAATAAACATTGAAGAGCTTGAAAACGTTTAAATAGTAGTCTTAAATAACATTTAGTTATGGACATTAAAAAATTGGTTGATAGCTTGCATCTGTTAGAGCGAGCTGTATTGCCTTACCTTGATAGACCAAGAACCTTAAAAGAACTAGAAGAAAAAACTGACCTTAAACAAGTAGAAATTATGCGTGCACTACAATGGCTCCAAAATAAAAAAATAATAACTATTAAAGAAGAGACTAAAGAGATAGTAGAATTGGATGAAAATGGAAAAGAGTACGCAAAAAAAGGTTTACCTGAAACTCGTTTTCTAAAAATACTCAAAGATAATTTTGAAGAAATTTCAAATGTGATGAAAAAAGTTGGCCTAAACAAAGACGAGCTTAATGTGTGCATTGGTACCTGGAAGAAAAAAGGAGCAATCTCGATTAATAAAGAAAAAGACAAGCTAATGGTAAAGATAACTGACTTCGGTAAAAAGTTATTAAAGAAACCAAACTATGAAGAATTGTTCTTGCAAAGTAAATTTCCGCTTGATAAAAGCACTCTTAAGCCTGAAGAAAGATACGCATTTGACCTGCTTTCTAAGAGAAAACAAATTCTTAAAACAAGCATTGTAAAAACAAAGATTGCTAAACTTACAGATCTTGGCAAGAGAATAAACATAAAAGAAATCGACAAGGACGTTGTAGACCGTTTGACACCTGAAATGTTAAGAAAGCAAACGTGGAAAAATAAGAAGTTCAGACGTTATGATGTGAGTATAAATGTTCCAAAAATTAATCGTGGCAAACGTCATTTTGTTAATCAAGCCATTGATTATGTAAGAAAAATCTGGCTTGAGTTTGGTTTTAAAGAGATGACAGGTCCACTCTTACAAACTTCATTTTGGAACTTTGATGCATTATTTACAGCACAAGACCATCCTGTTCGCGACATGCATGACACATTCTATATAAAGAACCCAGAAAAAGGTAGACTCCCCGATCCTAAGATAGTTAAAAAGGTCAAATGTATGCACGAACATGGTGGAACGATTAACAGCAAAGGCTGGCAATATTCCTGGGATCAAGAAGAGGCAAAGAAAAACGTACTTAGGACACACACTACAGTACTTTCAGCCAAAACACTCGCAACACTAAAAAAAACAGACCTGCCTGCAAAATTCTTTGCAATAGGTAAATGTTTCCGTAACGAAACGGTCGACTGGGCACATCTTTTTGAATTCAATCAAGTTGAAGGTATTGTAGTCGATCCTAACGCAAACTTCCGCAACCATATTGGCTATCTACGTGAATATTTCAAAAAAATGGGCTACCCTAAAGCTCGCTTTCGTCCAGCTTACTTTCCATATACTGAGATGAGCATGGAAATTGAGGTCTTTCATCCAATACATAAACAGTGGATAGAACTAGGTGGATCTGGGATATTTCGTCCTGAAGTCGTTGAACCACTTCTTGGAGAAGCTATTCCAGTACTTGCTTGGGGCCCTGGTTTTGACAGAACAATAATGGAGTATTATAACATAACAGATATGCGTGATCTCTATAAGAACGATTTAAAACAGTTACGCAACATGAAGGAGTGGATGCCCTAATGCCAACTATCACACTCAACAAAACAGTCTTTGAAAAGCTTGTAGGTAAAAAATTGACGTTAGATAAGTTAAAAGATCGTATCAGTATGCTCGGAACCGACCTTGAAAAAATTGAAGGTGACAAAATTCATGTAGAAGTTTTTCCAAATAGACCTGATATGCTTTCTGAGTCTGGCTTTGCCCGGGCATTCTCTGCATTTATAGGGGTTAAAACCGGCTTAAGGAATTATAAAATTAAAAAATCAGGTGAAAAAGTCATCATTGATAAATCTCTTAAAAATATTCGCCCGTATACAGCCTGTGCAATAGTTAAAAAATTAAAGTTTGATGACGAAAGAATCAAAGAAATGATACAACTACAAGAAAAACTGCATGTTACATATGGAAGAAACCGCAAAAAGGTTGCTATCGGAATCTATCCTTATGACAAAATCCGCGCTCCAATTAAATTCTATGCAAAGGATCCAGAAAAAGTTAAATTTCGTCCATTGGACTACCCTTCTGAACTCACTGGACTTCAGATACTAAGCAAGCACCCTACTGGTCGCGACTATGCACATTTGTTAAAAGGGTACAAGAAATTTCCATTCTTTGAGGATAGTGAAGGTAACATACTATCAATGCCACCCATCATAAACAGTCATACAACTGGCAAGGTTACAGAAAAAACAACGGAGGTATTCATAGAGTGTTCTGGTTTTGATTTTAATACATTATCAAAATGTCTCAACATCATTGTCACATTCTTTGCTGATCTTGGTGGAGAAGTTTACTCAATGGACCTTATCTACCAGAATAAGAAATATACAACACCCGACCTAAGACCAGATAAGATGAAGCTAGACTTAAACTACGTCAATAAACTTCTTGGCCTCAACTTGAAGAAAACTATGATTAAGAAGTTGCTCGAAAGAATGGGTTATAGCTATGAAGAAGACTATGTTTTAGTGCCAGCCTACAGGACAGACGTCTTACACCAAATAGATCTTGTAGAAGATATCGCCATAGCATACGGCTACGAAAACTTTGAAGAAGAAATACCAAATGTCGCTACAATAGGAGAGGAAGACTCTTTTGAAATTTTTAAAAGAAAGATCGCGTACATATTGGTTGGTTTGGGTTTAATTGAAACAATGACCTATCATATAACAAATAAAGAAAAGCATAATAAAAAAATGATGATCGATTTAAAATGTATCCAACTAGAAAATGCTTTAACCAAAGATTATAATATATTGCGCTCTTGGGTGATCCCTAGTTTAATGGAAGTTCTGACAAATAATAAGCATAATGACTATCCTCAAAAAATCTTTGACATTGGAGTTTGTTTTAAAGAGAATCCAATAAAAGAAACAAAAACTGAAGAATTCACTAGACTTGCTGTTGCAACAACACACAGCACAGCAGATTACACCGAAATTAAACAATATTTAGATGCCTTAATGCGTGCAATTGATCTTGAATACGAAGTGTACGACACAGACCATCCAAGCTTTATCCCTGGCAGAGTCGGTCGCGTTAATGTAAAAGGTAAAGACGTTGCCTACATTGGAGAGATAAATCCTGTCGTTTTACAAAACTGGCAACTGGAAATGCCAGTTGCGTGTTTTGAGCTTAATCTAACCGAACTATTCAGACTATTTTAGATCTTATTCTTCTTAAAATAAATATAGAATAAAAAATTGTCAGTGATTATAGACGACACTAAACTTATCATCAATCTTACGATAAAACTTATTACTACAAATGTGATTATGCTTCCAAGCAGAATTCTTGGAATGGTAAATATAACATTTATAATACCATTAAACAATGATGCAACTATTGCTATTAAAAGTGTGATAAGCCAAGTTATTAGAACACATCCTAGTTTAGCTTTAAAATAAACCAAAGTAGCTCTTATTATTTCCCGAGCAGGAGATATAAACTTATCAACAAGGATTGGATTCACAAACAACAACACTATTCCAATAAAAATCAAATATAAAATAAAAATAACTCCTAATATAAGTCCAACAACTATCCCTGCTACAACGCTTGCTAAAAATACTAACGCAACCACGCTTCCTAAAACAACCAGAGGTATGATAAAGAAAAAAATTAGTATCAATAATTGAATAAAAAATAGCTTTTTCCAATATTTCTTGCCGGATTTCATCATTGTGTTAATACTCGTCTTTCTCTTGTCAATGATTTCACGAAACATTCCTAATAGCATTCCTCTCATGTAAGAGTATCCTAAAAGCATCAAAACCAGATTAATAACTCCAAACACAACAATTAAAGCAACCCCGCCAGAAGTTATCGAATTAATCAATGGTACTATATGATAAACTAACTTAAAATCTAATAAACCAAAAAGGCCAACTACGAAAAGCTCTAACAAAGATAAAAAAAACACACCAACAAAGAAGAGTAAAAGAAACAAATAAGGTAAAAATAACGTCAGATTATCTTTTAAATCTACAAAGCACCTTCCAAGATAGGTGAAATAACTATCAGTCATTCTAAATAATATCTTCTTCAGCTATCACCATAAAATCCCCTGTTGCTATAACCGCGCTAAATGGTACTAAAATATTACCATTTTTATCTTTTTCTAACTCCAGTTTTGCTGTATAGCTTGTAGGATTCGTGAGAACAATATGGATCAATTCTCCACTCCTTGTTTCAAAAATTATATCTCCTACCTCACCAAAACGTTTGCCTGTCTTGCTCACTACTGTCTTTCCAATGAGTTGTTTAGAAAACTTCTTAGTATCATCAGCCATCATCTATCCCTCCGTGATTACGATGTCTAAAAGTTAGAGTATGTTCTATTTAAATGTTTCTATTGTTTACTGGTAATTTTTTCCATCAATTTGTCTATCGACACTTTGTTATGACAAATTTGTCTTAACTCGCAATTATCGCATTTATTGGTGATTTTCAGGCGAGGAATCTCCTTTGAGTTGAGAGATAACTTTATTTTTTGTATCAGCTCTTTAACCTCAGAACGTAAATAAGAATTCATAACTACAGTCCGTCTAACCCCATAGTCAAGATAATAAACTATTCCTGAGTTCACTCTACAATTAAATTGTTTCTCAACTAGCATACAATAAGCCGCTACCTGAATCTTATGATTTAGCCAAACACCTTCCTCTGGACATTTACCCGTTTTTAGCTCTACCGGAACACATCCATCTTTAAAAAATTCTAACTCATCAATTTTTCCTTTAAGACCCAATTCTTTGGAATTAATAGAAATCTCTGCCTTCACTTTTGGTTCTAGCATCTCCCATAAATCTGTTCCATAGACCTCATTCGCCTTAATAAAATCGTATAATCGACCAGCTCTAAGAAGAGTCTCCTTCATCAAACCTGGCCAGATCTCTTCAAACACTTTAGATAATTCAACACCTCGCTTCTTGAGATCGGTTTTATGGATAACTATAGCTTTTCTCAACATATTTAAGTGTGCTTTTTTATATATTTCATATATTTCCTCCACCGTCATAGGCCTAATAATTGAACTTACAATCCTTTGCTCTTCCCTATTAATCAAGTTATAAACCTCGTGCCTCACAGTTCCTATCGCAACAGATTTAGGCAGTTCTAGCCGTACACCTAATACGTAATTTATGAAAAATTTTCTTTTACAGTAAATGTAGCTGCACAGTTGACTCACAGAAATCATTTTCAGACATCAGTAAATGTGCTATAATTTAAAAGCCTTACGCATGAATGTCCAGTGATGCTATAATTGCAGAAAATATATTATCTATATTATTTTATAAAGAAAAAATCAAAAGAATCCCACCACATCAAAGGCATAAGAATCGAATTTTATAAAAGAATATAAGAAAAAATGAAAAATAAGTAATATAGCAACAGATAATGACGTATGGAAAACATACATCTCACTTTCAGATCTTACAAGAAAATAGTTTTTTTTCAAAAAATAACAAAAAGATTTATAAAATGGCTTAAATCTAAAAATATTAGCAACATGTAGTTTACATATAATTAACTTTACCTTAAAAACTTGTTAAAAACTTGACAAATTAAAAACTTGACAAAAAACATCTTGTTCCAATAAAAATAAAAACAAAAATTCAAAAAAAATATAGGAAAATGGATCCTGAAGAAAAGTTCAAACTAATTATGAGAAATGTACAAGAAGTTGTGACTGAAGAAGAACTAAAAGCTCTGCTAGAAAAAAAGAAACAGCCTGTGGTCTATATTGGTACAGCTATAACAGGGAAGCCACATGTTGCATATTTCATCTTTATAAATAAACTAGCAGATTTTCTAAAAGCTGGCTTCAAAGTAAAGCTACTATTAGCCGATCTACATGGCGCTCTTGATAACACACCTTGGCCCTTACTAGAAGCGCGTTACAAATACTATAACAAAATTATTCCTTTAATGTTCAAGGCTATTGGAGCAAATATCAAAAACTTTGAGATAGTACGTGGTTCAGATTTTCAACTAGACAAAAAATATTTCTATGACGTTCTAAGAATGTCGACATTTACTAGCGTTCATGATTGCACAAAAGCTGCTAGTGAAATCGTAAAAATGGGTAGCAGCCCTAAACTATCTGGCCTTATCTACCCAATCATGCAAGCTTTAGATGAAGTTTATCTTAAAGTTGATATTCAGTATGGTGGTCTAGATCAACGTAAGATCTTGATGTTTGCTAGAGAATATCTACCAAAAATAGGTTACCAGGCTAGGATAGAGCTTATGACACCAATGATTCCGGGATTGGCTGGAGGAAAAATGTCTGCTAGTGATGTAAAATCTAAAATAGATCTGCTTGACAGTCCTGAAAATGTTAATACCAAATTAGCGGGAGCATATTGCCCTGCTGGCAAACTGGAAGATAATAGTGTGCTGGCATTTCTGAAACATGTAGTAATGGTTCTAAAGGAAGACAAAAGGGAAGAATTAACAATAAAACGGCCAGTAAAATTCGGAGGTGATATTAGCTATAAAACATATGCAGAATTAGAAAAAGATTTTGTAGCTGAAAAATTACACCCTCAAGATCTAAAAAACGCATTGGCTGAAGAAATCAACAAACTTCTTTATCCAATAAGAGAAGGGATGAAAGGGCAGGATAAATTAATAAAAGAAGCGTATCCTGAAGAAAAAACTTAAAAGATGAAAATTAAAGAACTACAAAAAATTCTGCAGCAAAAAAAGATTGATGCGGCTCTGTTTCTAAATTATTCTTCTGATAATTCGGACCCTAACTTTGTCTACTTTACTCAGAAAAATTTAGACTTCACTTTCTTCATCGTTCCAAAAAGCGGAAGATCCTATTTTATCGTTCCAAAAATGATTTATCCTGAGTTAAAAAATATTAAATTTAAAAAAATCTTGTGGAATAAAAAAAACGATAATCTGTTAAAAATCATGAAAAAGCGGCATCCTGTTAAAACTATTGCAATTAACAAAAGATATATCACACTAAGTTTATACAAATATTTAAAAAAACATTTGAAAAGGGTAGAAATTAAAGATATTTCGAATGAATGCTCAAAGCTAAGAGTGTTAAAAACTAAAAAAGAAATTCTTAATTATAAAAAAGCAGCGAGGATTACAGATGAAATAATTCAAAGTCTAATAAAAAACATAAAAAAAATAAAAACTGAGAAAGAAGCTATTGGATATCTAAAAATGCAATGCTGGAAACGCAAGTGCGAAGTTGCATTTGAACCGATCATAGCTTCTGGCTCAAATGGAGCAGAGCCCCATCACAAAGCTACAGGTAAACTCAAAAAAGGTTTCTGTATAATCGACTTTGGTATTAAATATAAACACTACAGAACAGATATAACAAGAACAATTTATAATGGTAAACCAAGCCAAAACGAAATAGATGATTATAATCTAGTTTTGTTGGCACAACAAAAGCTTATAAAGAGTTGCAAGCAAGGTATTACATGCAAAAAGCTTTACGAAGATTCACTAAAATTACTTAAACATCGTGCTCGTTATTTCACCCATGGACTTGGTCATGGCATCGGCTTAGAGATTCATGAGTTACCGAATATTGGACCAAAGAGTAAAGAAAAACTGCAGCCGAACATGATTTTCACAATTGAACCGGCAATATATCTACCTAACAAATATGGCATCAGGATAGAAGATAACATCCTGCTCACAAAGCGTGGCCCTGTTACATTAACAAAGACGCCTAAGAAATTAAAAATTATAAGTTAAATTTATATACATCATTAAAAAACAGGAATGTCATGTCCGAAATAAAACTTTCTACAAAAAAAGATATCAAAGATCTAAAGATATTCTTTTCTAACTTAATCAGAAAAATGAATACAAACCTTCCTTATTCAGATATTCTCTTAATCAAAAAATCAGCATTAGTTATAACTAAAGATAAAAAAACAATTAGCATTGATAATACAGCCGACTTTGGACTAAAAATCCGCGTTTTTGACGGTGAAATGTTCCACGAACGTTTCACTTCTAAACCGGATAAAGAAACTATAAACAGTCTAGCGAAAGAACTATCAGCATTGCCTACTAAAAAAAGAATTAAAATAGAAAAAGGAAAAATAATCAATAAAAACTTTTACTCTTCAAAAAAAAATGATCCAAGTAAACTCAGCTTGAAAATAAAAGTAGATACTTGCATAGACGTATTCAAACGTCTCATGAAAAAGAGCAAAAGGATAATTAACGCCCGCATCATCTATAAAGAGAAGATTGACGAACGCATCTTTGTTAGTGAAAAGAAAAAACTCTATCAAAAAGTGACCGGTTGCAACTTCATTATTCTTCCTATTATAATTACACGGGAAGGTGAGAGCCGGTATCATTATCACGCCAGATTTGCACAAGGCTTTGGAGCAACAAGATTTACAAACACTCAAGTAAATAACTTAGTTAAACTAATGCACAAGATAATTAAGGCAAAAAAAATCAAGCCTGGCAAATACGATTGCATTCTACATCCTGTTGTAACTGGTTTACTAGCTCACGAATCCTTCGGTCATGGCATGGAAGCTGATACATTGTATAAAGGTCGTGCTCTTGCTAGCAAATATCTCAACAAAAAAATTGCACCAAGTTATGTTACTATAGCCGATTCCCCAACACATAAAAATACCAATGGCAGCTTCTTCTTTGATGATGAGGGCTGTCTTGCCGATGAAACCGTTATGTTGAAGTGTGGCAAAGTCAATCAACCATTAACAGACCTATATAGTGCAATTAAAATGAACATACCCAAAACAGCTAATGGAAGATGTGAAAGCTATGACCACAAAGCATATGCCAGGATGACTGCTACTTATTTCAAACCCGGAAAAACACCAAAATCAAAGATGTTTGCAGGCGTCAAAAATGGAATCTATATCTTTGGAAAAGGTGGTGGCATGGAAGATCCAAAAGGGTGGGGTGTGCAACTACATGGAATGCTTGGTCAAGAAATCAAAAATGGAAAATTAACAAACAAACTGTATTACGGTGTTGGTATTACTGGTTATTTGCCCGAAATACTAAATAACATCAAAGCAGCTAGTACAAACTTTGAAATTCCTGGCACTGGATTTTGTGGTAAAGGCCACAAAGAATGGGTAAATGTTGCAGAAGGTGGCTGCTATTTATTAATAAAAAATCTGGAGCTTGCATAAAATGTCAATTATAGATACTACAAAAGCCATACTAAAGCAAAAACAAATTAGTCAATGGCGTATCATCCAAAAAATTAGTCAGAAAAATAATATCTATCTTACTAAAGAAGGGGCAATTGAAAATATTACAAAGGGTCAGCGAACTGATGTCAATCTAACAGTGTATAAGAAACAAGGAAACTCAATAGGAGACTCAACAGTAAGTCTTATTTCTGATGATCCAGAATACATCTCCAAAAAAATTGATGAAGCTGTATTTACTGCTAGCTTAGTGAAAAATCCAATTTTCAATCTTGCGGATGAAGAAAAAATAATTAAAAAGGTGAAATTATTTGATAAAAACCTAAGGCTAGATGAAAAACAACTCCTAAAAATAACCGATGCTCTAAAAAGAGAAACTGCGAAGATTAAAAACACTAAATTAGTCCAAGCAGAGTTGCTGACGAACATTAACAATGTAAAGCTTATAACAAGCAAAGGTATAAATCATAATATTCAGAGTACAGACATTTTCTTTGAGGCAACATTTATAGCTTATAAAGGGAAACACGAACAAGAACATGTTGTAATGAAAAACTTTAGAAGATTAAAAGACATTAAGCCCCAACAAATAGCGAAGAAATACGCAAGCTACGCTCATGATGTTTTGAACTCAACCAGAACAAAGCATTTTTCAGGCCCCGTCTTACTCAGTAACGATGCTATCCAAGAGTTCTTCAACCCAGAGTTGGATGTTTGCCCATTAATAACACACGCATCTGCCAGGTTGAAATACATGGGTGTTGCTCGTTACCAACTCAATAAACCAATTATTGAAAAGATGACAGGAGATAAAATAACAATAATTAACAACCCCCTTATTGATTATAACATTGCCTCACAACAGTTTGACGAAGACGGCATTCCTGCCAAAAAAACAATTCTGATTAAAGATAACATATTCAAAAGCCACTTCGCCAACAAACGTTATGCTGACTACCTAAACATAAAGCCAACAGGCCCACTTGGTGTTATTGAAGTAAAGCCTGGTAGCAAAAGCATAAAGCAACTATACAAATCTTCAAAAGAACGCCCAATTCTAGAGATTGTTGCCTTTTCGAGCTATTCTCCTGAAGGTCTTTCTGGCAATTTCACTGTAGAAATAAGACTAGGATATTTATACAAAGGGAAACAAAGAATTCCTATAAAAGGTGGCATGTTTACAGGTAATATTTTTGAGTTGATCAAACATATGCATCTTTCAAAAGAAATCGCTGAATTTTCAGGCTATAAAGGTCCAAGAGTGATTAGATTTGAACAGGCTGTTGTTTCTGGTATATAAACTAGAACTATAGAAAATCTAACCGATTCTAACTGATCCTAATGTAACGACAAAAACTATTTTTTTGAATTAAAAAACATTTCGACTACAACAATTTGCTTATTTTTTTAGAAAATTACTAAATTGCCGTATAATATTGAAACTAATTAAAAAATTTAGTTCATTTGCCCTATTACAAATTAAACTTACAAATTAAACTAAAACAAAAAGTTTATAAAGCTACTCTCTACATTCTTACTATGGTAAATAACCAAGAAGCAAATAAAGACATAATAAGCACAATGTATAGCTATACAACCGACATCAACCATCTTGAAGAAGAAAACAGACTACTCAGACAAACAATAGAACAACTAAAACAAGAACTTAGCAAATTTCATAAAACACCTTTGTTAGTAGCAGAAATCAAAGAACTAATGGATAAAAACAAGGCATTACTCCATCTTAATAATGGTAATGAATTTTTAGTCTCGATCTCGTCTGATTGTAAAGATATCAAAGCAGGAGACACTGTTCTGGTTGAACAGAAAAATTTGACCATCGTCAAAAAAATAGCAACACAAAAGAAATTTAATGTTGAGCAATTTGTGATTATGGAAAAACCAAAAATAAGATGGAAAGATATAGGTGGCCTAAAAGAACAAATACAGGAAATAAAAGAAGTTGTTGAACTTCCACTAAAAAAGCCTGATCTTTTCAGAAAAATCGGCATCACACCACCCAAAGGAATTTTACTTCATGGCCCACCCGGTACAGGCAAAACTCTATTAGCTAAAGCAGTAGCATCGTCTACCAACTCAACTTTCATTGAGGTTGTTGGTTCTGAGCTTGTTCAAAAATTCATTGGAGAGGGTGCTAAACTTGTTAAGGAAGTTTTCCAGCTAGCTCGTGAGAAGGCCCCTGCAATCGTCTTTATTGATGAAATAGACGCTCTTGCAGCAAAGAGAATTGAAATTGGAACATCTGGCGAGAGAGAGGTTCAAAGAACATTTATGCAACTTCTTGCAGAGATCGATGGCTTTAAGAATCTTGGAAATGTAAAAATAATAGGTTGTACAAATAGGAAAGATATATTAGATCCAGCAGTTATAAGGCCTGGCAGACTTGACAGGTTGATTCACCTTCCTCTCCCTGACAAAGATAGTCTGAAAGAAATCTTCAAGATTCACACAAAGAACATGAAGCTAGAGAAAAAACTAAGCCTAAGAAATGTAATAAATGCCATGGACGGTTTCTCTGGAGCAGAAGTGCGAGCAGCAGTGACTGAAGCAGGTTATTTCGCAATCCGTGATAATAGAACACTTGTAAAAGAGAAGGACATTCTTAAAGCCATCGAAAAGGTTAGAAGGGACGAAGAATTGGAAAGCACCGAACATCTACATCTGTATGGTTAAATTCTAACAAGAGAAATTCGAGGTTAATTGTTATACATTGTTATTTTATTATCATTATTAACACAATAACGTATTCTTCTCTTTCGGTTTTTAACTATGTGTATTCTGAATTTTATGAATGAACAGATATTGAAAATAAAATGTGTTCAACCATTAAATCCTAGAAACATTTAAATAATAATTTTCCCTCTTAGCTCCTATGTTAGATTTCATTTCGCCTCTTTTTGCCAAAGCAGGAATAGCAGCTTTGGTGGCATGTTTAATACTAATAATAACAATGCACTTTCTCAGAAAAGTTATAAAAAATGTTGAGATGCGCATTTTTATATCTTTGGCTATTTCTTACTTTGCATCTTTGGTATTCTATAGCTTTAGCTTTAAGCAATGGGTAGCTGAAGCGACGCAAGTAATTAATTATTTCCTTGAAACCATTGGTTGGATGTTTCTGGCACCAGCTTCGTTCATCATTATCCTAATTGTTGCAGCATACTTCCTAGAGAAAAAGCTAACCGCTCAAGAATTCCGTACATTCTGGCACATTCTTGGCGGTTTACTTATTTTAATATTTACCATATTTAATCGTGAGCTTGGATTTCTTATAACTTCATACACAATACTAGGTTTCCTTGTTATGGAATACTTAAGAAAACTTCCTGAAGAATCTTTATTCACTAATTTTGTAAAGAAATCATTCCACAAAGCGATTCGCGATAATGAGATCGCTTCATTCATGGCGTCTATCTTTTTTCTAACAGGCTGTTGGATCATAATCTATATGTTTGCAAAAACGCCTGCAATCGTCCTTCTCTTAATATTAACGCTAGGAGATGCCTCTGCTGTAATCACTGGAAAAAAGCTTGGGAGAGATAAACTCAAGTACAATCTTCACAAATCTATCCAAGGCAGCACAGCGATGTTCCTAATAATAATGGTAATTCTGCTAGCATTTAAATTCAACTTGATTTTTGCGTTTATCGTTGCCATCGTGGTTGCCCTATTAGAATCATTACCATTAAATATGAGCGATAACCTAATAATTCCTGTAGCAAGTATAATGCTTTTTATCGGGATAACAAATGCGATACAATATTTTAATTTCTGGCTTTACATATTTCCCATTGCCTTGTTCTTTATTGTATATCTTCCAAAATTACTAGACTTAAAATCTTCTTTAGTAGTCTTTTTATTTGGTGCTTTAGTTTTAAACGGCCTGATTAACTCTCTAGCATATTTCTTTATAATCTCTACATTTCTAATCATAAATGCGCTTGCCTGGAATGCTAAACGCATCAGAAAGTGTTTGAAAATTAAAGAAAATGTTTGGAAAACTAGAACAATCAACACGGTTATCGCTTCTGGCATGATCCCTGCATTAATTGCTGTACTAGGCAATGTCTATCTTCTTACTGGTGCAATCTCGGCTGCACTGGCAGAAACAATGGCAAATAAGATTGGTTCTTTCTATCCCCACCCCAGATTAATAACAAACATGAAAAAGAAAAAACCAGGAACTCGTGGTGCTGTTTCATGGTATGGTTATGTGGCTGCATTGATGGCTTGTTTGATAACTGGCCTAATCATAGTTATAACAACTCAAATTTTTGGAATTAAAACTGCGTTCTGGCCAATCTTCGCCATTGCTATTATAGCTGGCTTGGGTGCGATAACATTAAACAGTTTGATGGGAATCGTCCTTGGCTATCTTGCAAAAGAAGAGATTGACGTCATAAGTACATTATTAGGTGTTGCAATAGCGGCTGCATTGATGTTAATATAAAAATCTTCTTCCATCTACTCGTAATTTATAAATTTATAACTTCAAGCTATCAATTTTAAAAGTTTTTATCTACACTAAAATAGAGATTTACTTTTCTTCTTTAACTTATCTATACATTTTCTAAATTTGTTTAAAATTTTGTTTAAGCTTCTATGATTTTTCCCATCTTTCATCAAAAATAAAAAGCGCAGCTCGTCAGTTACTACCGTTCATCACAGCATTAGCTCAGCGGGTGTTCACTAACTCATCGCTGCGCAAAGAAAAATAAACATCCTTAATATATAAAACTTTAGTTCATACAACTAGCTATAGTCTTTCTTAAGAATCTAAGATAATCCTTCTTTGTTATATTTTGGGATACTGACTTGATATAAATTAATTTTTTTATACTAATCAATCTTAAATGTCTTCTCAAATAAGTAAAGATAATTACCAAACCTTTAATCGCGTGGAAAGGATTTCTATAATCAGTCTTAGGATCAAAAGTAAAATCCGCATCTCTCATTATCCTTTTCATCTTTTGAAGGGGCACGTCAAAATAAGTAGCTAACTGATTTGGAATATCGCTTTTCTGAATAAACTTATTTATTTTCACATACGTCTTTGCAAGAGATGGTCTTTCAATAAAAAGGTTATAATTAATTGCATCTTCTATAAAACCGTGTGATATCTCTAAATCGATATTAAATATTCTACTTAATCCCTTTGCCTTTGGGATGATATAAGTGCTGTGTGAAACCGCATCAACCTTTATATGATGTCTTAGACCTTCAATAAAATGTTTGTTATAATTTGCTTTTTCTAGATAGTTAGCAAAACCAATCATTCTATTGTGTGTGTTATAGGGATTTCCTAGAAAGATATCTAAATCAGGAATGATATTGCCCGCTAAATAAAACAATAGATCTTTTTTATATAATTTTATATTTTTATTTTCTAATGTTTTCAATGCAATGAACATATGAGTCATTGAAGCAGGCACATTCACACCTCACTAGGATGTATTTGTAATTAATATAAAAACATTCTCTTATCTTTCTTAAGTGGTTTTTTTGATTTTTTTAATAAATTTCTTAATTAAAAATTCTTAATTTTACCTTATTTCTTAAATATCACCTTCAAACACAGACAATATCGATAACGACAATATCAATAACTTATCATCAATAAATCTAGTAATTACAAAATATTAGTAACCTTAAAATCTATGCAAACTCTATATATTCCTGGTCCATATCGACCACACTTGACTAATCGGATTATTCTACAATCAGCATTATTCTTTTTGCAGACCTCAATTAATTTCTTCTTTGCATCAGCAAAATCATTTTCTGTCAAAAAATCATAAAAGTGAATAATGGTTCCCCTTTTCGAAACACAAAATGCCAAATCTAAATACTTACTTGCACCTTTTGGTAAAGGCATCAGAATTCTATCAAATTTTATATATAGATTGGGAACTACTTTTTTTACATCTCCTAAAATTAAAAAAACATTATTTACCTTATTCATCCGTACGTTTTCTATAGCAAATTTATGTGCAACCGGATTTTTTTCCACACAGTATATTAGATTAGCTCTAGAATTTCTGGACATGACAATAGGATAAACACCACAGCCTGAAAACATCACCAGAATGTTTTCACCAGGTTTAACAAGTTCAGTAATTCTTTTACGCTCAGTAGCTAGCCTAGGCGAAAAGTAAATTTTTTCAACATCAAACCTAAGCACAATATTATTTTCCTTATAAGTCGCTACCTTTGTTCTTTTTCCTGCAACAATCTTTAATTTTTGGCGTCTATAAATGCCTGCCCTCACACCCACTTTTTTTACAACTGTCTCTATATTCTTATTCATCTCAATTATTTTTTCTGCAATTAATTTTTCCTTTTTAACAAGCTCCTTAGGTACATCTATGATAGCTATATTACCGACCACATCATACGCACGAAACATCACTTGTTGTTCTTTCTTTGTAAGTTTTTCTTTTAATGCTTCTTTAAGTTTTTTTGGCTTTTTAATTCTTTTTTTCAGCTTCTGTAATCTTTTCATTTTAGAAGTCTACCAGTGATTTCTGTTTTTTATCTTCCTCGGCTTTAAACTTCTTCAAAATTTGAAAAACCCGTTCCTTTCCAAAGTCATGTTTTTCGCACAGTAAGTGTAAAATTCGTTCGACATCAACCTTCTGAAATTTAATCTTATACTTTTTTTCAACAGGCACCCTCTTAAACATATAAAAAACGTCTTGCCACCTAACATCAAAAAAATTTTCCCAGTGAACGTGCTTAAACAAACCATCAAAATCATTCTCAAATAACTTAACTAATTTTAATGCATTTTTCGGACCGATACCTTTTATTCCCCCAACATTATAATCTGTGCCAATCAACATCCCTAAAGCGATAAGGTGATCTTGATCGATTTTTAGTGTATTCAGATTTTCTGCCAAATTAATTATACATGGCTTTACAGTTCGATAGCTTAAAACACCTGGCATCTTTCTCCTTGCTGAAATTGTTAAATTCTGTACCAATCTTGGTGCACCAAAAAGCAAGCTATCAAAATCTTGACTTACGGCTGCGTAAGCATCCCCCTTATTCACCATATAAGCTGCTTGTGCTTCTCCTTCACTAGGTGCTTGAACCATTGGCAAACCCAAAGCAGCTATTAGTTCTTTTGCATCTTCTATCATCTGATCCGTCAACACAGTTGTTCTAACAGCATATTTTCTCATCTCTGCTAAATCTTTTCTTTTTTTAGCAATCTCATAATTTTTCTTCGCTACTTTCTTAACCTCTTTTCTGCGCATACGCTCTTCTTTTTTGAGCTCAGGTACTTCACCATCTAATACAAACACCAGTTTCAAGCCACGCCGCATTAAATTTGTAGTTCTAGTAAAAAGTCCCGCCAAGTGGCTTGTGACATTACCTTTAGAATCTGTAAGCAAACTCCCGTCACGCTGTCTTATTGTTGTTAAAAATTGATAAAGAACATTATAAGAATCAACTACCAACACTTTTCCTTTTAGATCCTCTATCTTAATTTCTTTCCGAATTATAAGATCCTTTAATGCAACACCCATTTTTTCAGTCCAACTTTAAGAATGTTATGTTTCTCAGCTCTGTTTCTAAAATTTTTTGCGCTTTTTTCGTCAGATCACCTGTGGAAATGAATAAAATAGGCAAGTTCTGACTTTGACCTTTAACAATAGCTGTACTTAGATCACCCTCATTACATTTTTTCTTATCTTTTATCTTTGCATAATAAACAATTCTTCCAACTGAAGATTCGACTTCTACCACCAAATCATACTCGCCTTTTTTTAGACTCTCAACAGTGATTACTTTAATGCCTTTTTCTTGAAAATATTTTTTTATTCTATCATAAAACGGATCATTCGTTGGTTCTTGAATCTTTTGTTCTTTTTTTTCAACATACAATTTGTGTTCTGTTTCTTTTTTCATTTTCTCAAGTATTCTTTTTTCATGTTCGATTTTTTTTCTTTCTTTTGCAATATGTTCAAACTCAGCCAACTTTTGCTGTTTTAGTAACTCCCTTTCGCGTTCGATCTGTTTCAATTTTCTATTGGCCTCCTCTTCGATGAAAAATTTTTTATTTTTAAGTTCTTCAAGTTCCTTTTTCTGTTTCTGAAGCTCTGCTATTATTTTTCCAATTTCCACATCGCGTTCGATCTGTTTAAACCCAGACTTTATCTTTTTAGTTTCCTTGGGTTCTTCCTTAGTAGCAGGAGTAGCTGGCTTTGCTTCTTCAATCTTATACCCATAAAGGATTTTCCTTACATAGCCCTCAACTTCTTTATCGGATAGTAAATACCATTTCCAAAATATTTCAGTATTATTCTTTATGAGTACATTAAGTTGTACAGCAAAATCTTTTAGATTCCTCATAGAAATTCTCTGTAAAGGTGTCAACTGTTTATCCCATACAACCTTTTCTCGTTTTAATAAATTGTAAGAATCTCTATCTTTTGGGTTTAGATGTTCGTATAATTCTTGCAGTTTACTCGAATTTTCGGGTATATAATAAACAGGTGTCCCACCAATCTTAACGTGACTTATCTTTAGCTTTTTATTGGAAACCAACTCAGATAAGTAAGCTGATGCAAAGATCATATCTTTCTTAATCTCTTTAGAAACGTCTGATGGTATTACATAACCTTTCTGTTTAACAAGCTGCATTATTCTATCGTGCATGATTAAAATTAAATGCAAAAGCTATATAAACTTTTTGATGAGAAGACTAAATCCTTCTTCGCACTCTGGGTAATGCACTCGGCTCTTCACCACCATGCCAAGTGAATCTAGGTCGTATTTTTATAGGAAATAACTTTTCATTAGTATCATCAAATATAATCGCCGAACCCCTAACACGTGGCAAAGCATCCAACTCGTCCGTCAAACCCCGCCTCATATATGTCTGCATCAATGCCCCCAATGCTTCTGTATCAATCTTAGCCGTTATTCTATGACTGATTACCGTATCTGCTTGTGTCATCACGTCAGTGTGTATTTTGCCTGGTTGTTGTGACGCAAGAATTAAACTGATACCTGGTTGTCTTCCTTCCCTTAGTATAGTAACAAGAGGTCTTGTTGCAACGGTTTTTCCTTTATTAGGCAAAAACTCGTGGGCCTCGTCTATAACTAGCCAAACTAATGGATACTCTTTTTTCTCGGATTTCTCCTCCGCAAAGTAATGTACTGATTTCTGGATCTCTTTAAATTCTTCTTTCCTTCGAGCAGTCATTCTCTCTATAAACAGCTTATTTGCAACTATACCTATAACTATATTCTTAATATGCCAACCATTTGGCATTGTTGCGTAAATACTCATATCTAAGACTGCAACCTGGCCTGGTTTAGCTATATCTTTAATTTGCGTTCCCTTTTTCGAAAAAACACCCCACGTTTTTGTAGCGAGAAATCTATTCTCTACAGCATTTTTTGTGGCCATATCTATAGTGTCATCAATTTTAACATTCGCTATTATATCGTCTATATCATAATCCTTGCCTTCATCTTTCAATCTTTGAACAACTCTTTCAATAAGAACGCCCATTTGGCTAGTTAAAGGAATCTCAAAACTGATACACCAGTCTTCTGCAGACATCTCGCTTGGCTTTATTGAGAAAGGAAAATCTGTTGGGATGCCTTTCTTCTTGAAGTCGTCATAAAAGCCAAAGGGAGTAAATATCACAACGTCCAGGCCTTTACCAGTCATGCCCCATTCCTCCAACAATAGATCATCCTTAAGATTTGGATACTTCATTGTCCAGTACACACCCATCGTATCAAAGAGAACTACACTTAAGTTTTGTTTCACATCTTCTGGCAAATCTGACACACCTTCTGCGATTACACCCATAGTATAGCTATTATGAACAATTATATCATTTGCAACAAAATTGTGCGTTTCTGGGACACCCAAGTCATACACCTCAAATTCTCCATCGAGAATATTTTTTTCTACAATCTCGTCCCAAAAGATATCAGACTGCATTAAATCTAAAATAAATTCATTTTTGCCAAATGCTATTTGGAAAAGCTTTTGTCTTGACGAAGCATTGTTTATAGAAATTCCTAATGCCTTTGGATCTTCACAATTAATTAGTTTTCCTACGGAAGCCACGCTTTTTATTCCATAAACAGACCACATTTCTTCAGGTATTATACCTGCATTTAAGTCGTCTGTATTTAAGCCATCATTGATTTGAGCATTTTCTTTTAAGAACAATGTTTGTTTTAATTCTTTAGAACCAAAGAAGCCTATTTCATTTATAAAAGTTTTAATGTGCTTTTCACCAATTGTCAGTTCGTAATTTAAGAATGATTTGTTTTTCAAAAAAGTATATCTTTCTTTTAGTTCAGAAATAATTCCAAAACGTATAAGTAAATGCTGAACCTGTCTTGTCAATTTTCTAGATGTTGAAGAATAAGAGATTTTCCATCCGAATTTATCGCCACATTTACATTTATATATATCGCCACTACAGCTAAAAAGTCTATTTAAAAACAAAGCAAGTTTATGTTTGGGTAACGTCATTACCTCTTCCGGAATAAATTTGCTTTCTGAATCAAGATAACAAATTTTCAATCTTTTTAGGAATGTTCTTGTTAGTGTTTTTTCGTGTATAATTTTGCTTCTATTTGCAAGTCTTCTTTTTTTATTTTTAATATTATTGTAACAAATAATCATTCTTTTTAGACGTTTAGCATTGATTTTATAGCACATCGGACAAATTTTAGTTAATAGTAGTTTTCCATCAAAATCTTTTAAAGCTATTTCTAAATCTTTTATAATAAACTCATCATCAATACTAAACCCATTACTAAACAACAGGGGTTTTTTAATATCCTTATCCCCTTCGGCCAACAGATATGCAATTATTTTCACTTCAGATTCAGATAGATCGGACATCCCAAAAGTATTTAAGATTCTTGGAGTAGCGATTCTCTCGTTAATAGGAATGTGTTGAGTTTCTTGCCAACCTCTCACAGTAAGCAAAGGGTGTTCGGGTGTGACTCTAATAATCTTTCCAGATCTTAACCTGACCTCAATAACTCGTTTAACCTTTCTTTTATAAAACTGCGTTTTCTTCACACAAGAAATCTTTAAATCGGCTCTTAGACTTAATACTTTTTGGTTATTGTTCTCTAAATCTTTAATAGGTATTACATTTCCATTTTCTAAGGTTACAAGAGTATCACCTGTTACACACTTTCCACTTCCGCGTTTGCCACACACAAACACAACATGACTTTTAGAAACGTCCAAATAAATATTACTAGATAGAGAAGTTGTTCGGCCCATCTTCACATAATGTCTACCAATAAAAACAGTCCCTTTTGTCCCATGAGTCTGACGATCTTTCTCGCTTCTCCCGATGATGATATCATACATGATATATCAAATATTTTTTTTGTTTATATTACTTTCGAAATCACTTAGTGACAAACGCATTTCTATTTTACACCACCGAAAACTATATTAAATGTTTATTTTTTGAAAAATGTGTTATGGCTAAAAAAAGTAAATATGAGAAAAACAACACAATCACAATCATTTTGGTCATTTTGATTGTTATAGCAATTTTCTTAAGTTATAGAAATTCTTATGCATCCAAAGAGTTTAAACATGTTAGTGACAGTATAACTGGGTTTAAAAATAACTCAGTAATAATCATTGAAGAACCAAATATTTTCAATTTAGAAATCAAATCAAATGGAAAAATTTATGAAAAAAACAAGGATTATAATATTAGCTTTGACGGTAGATTTGTGATTAAAAAAACAAGTAATAGTTCCATTCCGAATTCAAAGTTTGTTATAAGCTATGATGTTCCGGAGGATAAAGAGCTAGCTGCACTGGTAAATAAAGAAAAGATAACCTTTACAGAGCTAAGTTCCATCAGCGCGCAGGTTGATCCGTATAGCACCATACCAACCGCTGTCCTTCTCAAACAAATAATTAATGAAAAACTTGTAACCCAAGAAATCGCAAATAGCAAAATAAGTGTTCCTGAATCAGAGATAAATGCAACAATCCAGGAGTTGACAAAAAATCTTCCTCAAGATATAAATCTAAAAGATCTACTTGCAAGCCAGAATATAACAATGAAAGAATTCAGAGAGGAAATTGAGAATAAAATTGCATTTAACATGTTCCTAGAGCGAAAAATTCCTGAGCTAAAGGTTAACGATACTGAGATAATCGAATTTTACAATCAAAACAAAGAAAGTTTAACACAACCCGAGCAGGTAAGAGCTTCTCACATCCTTATCTGCTTTCAAGGAAAAGAGCGCTGTGAAACCAACTTAACAAAGGAAGGGGCACAAGAGATTGTAAAAAATATCTTAGAACAAATAAAAAAAGGTGCAGACTTTAGACAATTAGCATTACAATATTCAACGGATCCTTCTGTGGTAGTTAATGGTGGTGATTTAGGTTATTTTAGTAAAGGTCAGATGGTTAAAGAGTTTGAGGAAGTGGCCTTCACGATGCAGCCAGGTCAGGTGTCTATGCCAATTGAAACTATTTTTGGTTATCACATTATTTATGTTACTGACAAAAAAGAGGCTTTCCTACCTGAATTGGACCAAATAAAAAGCTCTATCAAAAACTTATTGTTCACACAGAAAATAAGGGATAATAGAGAGAAAGTTGATACGTATTTAAATAACCTAACCGAAAAAGCAGAAATTAAGATTTCTGAACTTCTAAATTAAGATTATAAAAAAAAATAAAAAAACTAGAGCTCACTAACTGTAAGCAAAGTGACTCTTGAATTTCCCTTAAACTTATTATCCATTCCAACAAGAAATTTTATACGAGCCCAATCTGCGCTCTCTACTAGATGTTTCTCAATCTCACCATCAAATACAATAGCGTAAATGCCAGAGCTCAGACTTTTAATTGTACTCTCAAGTTCGGTTATAGGAACTTTTCCAAGAACACCAAGTTTATCATCTAAGATGTAAGCCCCTCTTGTTCCAATAAGGTCTTCAAGAAGATCTTTAAACTTCTTTTTTTCCTCAGCGGTTAACCTTGTTGTAGCCTGTCTTAAAGCAGGTCTTGGTGTTGGCCTTGGTGCTGATCTAGATACTGGCCTTCTTGTTTGTTGATATTTCTGCTGCTGGTATATTTGTTGTGATTCGGGTGATCTTTGCCTTTCTTCTTGTTTTTGTTCCTCTTCTTTTTTGCCGTTGCTCTCGAGTTTTATCTGTTCTACAGCAATCCTGCTTCTTAGGGCTTTATGAATCTCTTTCTTTGTTAACTCCTCTACTTCCTTGCCATCTGGAGCCTTTGTTACATAATCAAGTTCTGCAACAGCCATTAGTTCTCTTATTAAAAGATCACCTCCACGGTCGCCATCTACAAAAGCAATCAAGTCCTTTTTCTTGCTCAACTCTACGATTGTTTCTGGAATAGATGTCCCGTTTATCGCAATCACATTCTTAAACCCATGTTTTAATAAATTTAAAACATCCGCTCGGCCTTCAACAACAATCACTTCTTCGCTATCATCAACAGAGGGACCTGCTGGAAGTCTATCCTTACCATAAGTTGTAATCTCCATAACCCTCACAGAGTGTGCTACTTCGTCTGCAATTTCTTGAGAATCCGGTAATACAGAATCTACCATTGTCTTAAGTAATTCTTTTGCACGCTCAACAACATAGTTACGTTTACTAATCCTAACATCTTCTATATTTTTCACACGAATCTTGGCGTTACAAGGCCCAATCCTCTGGATGACTTCTAAAGCAGCTGCTACTATTGAGGTTTCTGCTTTATCTAGAGAGCTTGGAATAACTATAGCTCCATTAGTCTTCCCTGATTTCGTATCCACATTTACCTCTATTCTACCAATCCTCCCTGAACGTTGAAGTTCTCTCAGTTCAAGATCGGCTCCGAGCAATCCTTCTGTTTGCCCAAAGATAGCCCCAATCACATCAGGTCTATCAACGACACCGTCTATGTTGATCGTAGCATGAACTATATATTTAGCCGAAACTAAGCTAATCTTCGCCATACATATCACTCCTATTCTAGAAGTAGTGCTATATCATCAAATCTACCAAAATCTTTACTTTCGTAAACAAATGAGTTGATAAATATGATATTAAGCACCCTTCCTCTTATATTCTATCTAGAACAAGCCATATGCTAAATGGTTGTTATCAAAGTGAAATAATGAGTATAAGCTTGTCCTATGTATTTTATTTAATATTTTATTTATGATTTGTTGATCATGAAAATGTTGCCCGCCAATCTAACTCCCAAGCTCATTGCTTTAGGCTTAGCCGTACGCTCCATTGAGTACTCTCGAAGCGGGCTGTTTTGGGTAAGAGTGACTTTCATTCATTGCAGATAAACTATATCAGCTCCAAAAGGACCCATTTACCCAACTAAAATATTGAACCAAAGCTTATTTATAAAGTTTTCGGTCTAAAAGAGGATATTTTCCATATTATAAATATTTTTTTTAAAAATCTTTAAATAAAAAACTTTTCAACCTCCGTACGTGACTCGCAAGGTAAAAGAAAAATGGAAGGTTTACAAAAACGTATTTGATGGGTTCACACTTAGAAATTTATTTAAACTCAAAACCCAGGATTATTTTGAAGAACTAAAAAGCCTGGTCAAAATAGGTAAAGAGAGTAATATTTTTTCAGCCATAACAAAAGAAAATACATTAATCGCAGCAAAAATCTACCGGATAGAAAACTGTAATTTCAATCAAATGTATCGCTACATCTAGACAGATCCTCGTTATCTTAACATAAAAAAACAACGCAGAACTATAATTCTTTCGTGGGTAGAACGCGAATATCGTAACTTATTAAAAGCCACAGAAGCAAAAGTTAGCTGCCCCAAGCCGCTGGCCATAAAAAATAACATAATTTTAATGGAATTTATTGGTGAAGAAAACCCTGCCCCGCAATTGAAAGATGGCCCACCAAAAAATCCTAAAAGCTTTCTTAACAAAATCATAAAAAATATAAGATTACTAGAAAAGGCAGAGATGGTACATGGCGATCTGAGCGAATACAACATTCTTAACAATAAGGAAGAACCTATTTTCATTGATTTTTCACAGACTACAGAAAAGAAAAACATTCTTTATAAGAAGCTGCTTGACCGTGACATCAACAACATACAAGGTTTTTTAAAAAGCTTGGAATTAACATTAGTCCAGAAGAGTTGATTTCAAAAATTAGAAAACAATTATAAAATTTAAACAATAAT